>VFQS010000345.1_pt1 | contig 55877 bp, 45 predicted proteins | sample 3512361 | NCBI WGS metagenome assembly VFQS01 (sample SAMN10412375, study PRJNA504923) | tailings metagenome | isolation source: Relicate 1 Philex TSF3 active mining | place: Philippines | reverse complement strand
AGTTTGTGCCTAGCACTTCCTGCCTTTCTTTTCTTCTTTTTAGTCTAAAGTCCAGTAATTAGTCTCCCCTATGTAAGTTTGGGCTTAAGTAGCTAAGCATAATTACCAAAACAGATCTAAACCCTATAGTGCTTGTTGAGTTTATGCCACAGGGTTTTGGATTTGATATTTAATTACTTGCCAAACTACTGTTACGTGGAATGAGTTCCTGCGATGTTGAAGGATTGGGGTTGGCACGGTACGCCAGCCCCTACCAAAAATTTAAATTATTCAGGTAAATTCCCCTCGGTTGAACTACTGTAGTCGCAGCTTCAAGATGCAACAGGCTGTAACTCAACCGTTTTGTTTCCTGTGAATTACAATTGATAATGTTATTGATGGGGGGATTTGTGAATTAAGGGGAATTATAGTTGTGCAATCTAATTTAAATTATCGCGATCGCTTGCCCAAAATTGACGGTTACCACATTGACGAACAGTTATATGCAGGTAGTCGTACCTTGGTCTATCGCGCTGTGCGTTTAGTTGATCAGCAACCTGTAATCCTAAAAACTCTTAAAAGCGATCACCCAACGCTCAATGAATTGTTAAGGATACATAACCACTACACAATCACTAAAAAACTAAATTTCTCAGGGATATCACAACCTATTGCCTTAGAACCTTATAGTAATGGATATAGCTTAGTTAGCGCAGATCAAGGTTTTTGTCCACTTCATGAATATCTTGCTCTTAAGCCTTTAAGCATCTCAGAGTTTTTGAAGATCTCGATTCAACTAGCGGATATTCTGCATTATCTCTACCAACAGAGAATTATCCACAAAGATATTAAACCTGCCAATATCCTCATCGATCCCGTATCTCAGCAAATCCAATTAACCGACTTTAGTATTGCCACACTTTTACCTAAGGAAACTGAAGAAATCAAACATCCTAATGTTGTAGAAGGAACCTTGGCTTACATTGCACCAGAGCAAACAGGGAGGATGAATCGAGGGATTGACTACCGATCTGACTTTTATGCATTAGGGATCACTTTCTTTGAAATATTGACAGGAGAATTACCCTACCAAACAGACGATGTCTTGGAATTAATGCATTGTCATTTAGCAAAGCCGATTCCTAAGGTTAGCAAATTACGATCTGATATTCCTCTGTCAATTGAGCAGATTGTCGCCAAACTAATGGCAAAAAATGCTGAAGATCGCTATCAGAGTGCATTAGGGCTGAAGTATGACTTAGAGATTGCCCTAGAGCAGCTTAAAACTACAGGAACCATTGCCCCATTTGCAATTGCTTCAAGAGATCGCAGCGATCGCTTTATCATTCCTGAAAAACTCTACGGGCGGGACGCGGAAACAAAGACTTTGCTAGATGCTTTTGAGCGAGTCTCGCAGGGAGATGTCGAACTAATGCTTGTCGCAGGTTTTTCTGGTATTGGTAAAACCTTTGTGGTTAATGAAGTCCATAAACCAATCGTGCAGAAACATGGTTACTTTATCAAGGGCAAGTTTGACCAATTCAATCGCAATATCCCATTTTCAGCTTTTGTCCAGTCGTTCCGCGATCTGATGGGACAGATTATGAGTGAGAGTGATGCTCAGATCAATCTCTGGAAAAACAAAATCCTCAAGGCAGTAGGGGAAAATGGTCAGGTCATTATCCAAATGATCCCCGAACTAGAGCGAATTATCGGAGAGCAGCCTCCAGTAAATGACTTATCTGGCAATGCCGCGCAAAATCGCTTCAACTTACTCTTTCAGAAATTCATTCAAGTTTTTACAACCGCAGATCATCCGCTAGTGATCTTTCTTGATGACCTTCAGTGGGCAGATTCAGCATCCTTGCAATTATTAAAACTGTTAATGCAGGATGTTAGGTATCTGCTAGTTCTAGGTGCATATCGCGATAACGAAGTAACGCCAGCTCATCCCCTGATGCTGACGGTGAGCGAATTGGGAAAGCTAAAAATCACAATTCAGACGATCACCCTAAAACCGTTGCTTCCATCCGATATCGATCAATTAGTGGCGGATACCTTGAGTTGCGATCGCGCCCTTGCTCAACCATTAGCCGAGTTAATCTATCAAAAAGCCCAAGGAAATCCTTTTTTTACCACCCAATTTCTCAAGACTTTACATCAAGATGGATTTATCGAGTTTGATCGAGATAAAGGTTATTGGCTATGCGACCTCATCCAAATCAAAGTCGAAAGCTTGACTGATGATGTGGTGGTCTTCATCGCGCAACAGTTGCAAAAACTATCCCCAACTACGCAATCGATTTTGAAATTGGCTGCTTGCATTGGTGCACAGTTTGATTTGCAAACCTTAGCGATCGTCTCTTCCCAATCGAGCATCGAGACAGCGATGGCTTTATGGCAAGCTTTGCAGCAAGGATTACTGGTTCCTCTCAATCAAATTTATAAATTTTTTCAACCGAAATTTGAAGGCAATAGTATAAATATCCCTGAATTCTGGAATTGGGAATCGGGTTACTGTTCTTTTCGGTTTCTTCATGATCGTGTGCAACAGGCTGCCTACTCACTCATCCCCAATTCCCAAAAGGAAGCAGTGCATCTTGATATCGGCAGATTGCTCCTAAATCGCTACTCTAGCCATGAACAGGAGTTGCAGCTTTTTCATATCGTCAATCAACTGAATTGTGGTATTTCTCTGATTGATCAGGCAAAGGAACGAGAGGAACTCGCCCATCTTAATTGGCGTGCTGGCAAAAAAGCACGGGCTTCATCAGCATATGAAGCAGCGATGAGTTATCTGAAGACGGGTTTACAACTTTTATCGGCGCAATGTTGGCGTAATCAATATGACCTGAGTCTAGGTCTACATCAACTGGCTGCTGAAGTTGCTTACCTATCAGGTATCTATGCCGAGATGGAAACTCTCATTGAGGTTGGATTACAACAGGCGAGCAATCAATTAGATCGCGCAAAATTCTATGAGATTCAGATTTTGGCGATGGTGGCGCAAAATCAAGCCCGTGCCGCGATCGCCTATGCCCGTCAGGTGTTGCCCAATTTTGGCGTTCAGATTCCTCAAAAGCCATCCAAATTGCAAACAATTCTTGGATTTTTTACTACGGTCTATCGCATGATTGGAACAAGCCCTAAGGATCTGCTTGCCCTCCCTATTATGTCTGATCCTTATAAACTTGCCGCCTGCAATCTTTTTAACGCAGTTGGTGCAGCCGCACAAAGTAGTGTGCCTGAAATCCTTCCTTTTATAACGTTTATTGGTATTTCTATCTATTTGCGTTATGGCAATATTCCCAAATCATCAATGGCTTATACGATCTATGCTTTTTTGCTTTGTGAAAAGTTTGGACAAATAGATCAAGGGTATGCCATTGGGAAAGCAGCGATCGCTCTTTGTCATCAGAATGCATCCAAAGAAGCTTTGGCTCCTACTTTATTTCTCTGGACTCGCTTTATTGCCTATCGAAAGGAATCACTTCAGAATTCATTACCCCTATTAATGGAAGCCTATCAAGTGAGCTTAGAGGTCGGTGATACTGAGTATGCTGCTTATAGTCTCTGTGTATACTTCACCCAATCCTATTGGACTAGTCAAAATCTCATGGACTTGAAAAGGGAAGTGATCGCTAGTCGTCCTACCTTACAGAAACTCCAGCAGCTTTCGATGTTGGATATGCATGATCTGAATTGCCAGATTTTGGAAAACCTCACGACCGAGCATAATGATGTTTGTCAAATTACTGGGCATTTTTTTGATGAAACCACTATTCCTAAAAGCGATCGACAACTACAGGTTTATACAAGTCTACGGAAACTTCAGCTTGCATTCTTGTTTGAGAAATACTCACTAGCAATGGAGCAGATAGCGATCATTGAATCCATGCTCTCCATTGTCGATGGAACCTTCGTGAAAACGCTAATCTATTTCTATGATGCTCTCGTAAGATTGGCGCAATACCCTGTTCTCAATCCAAAACGACAAAGAGCCTATCTAAACAAAGTCATCACTACTCGCAAATATTTGGCTAAATTTGCTAAATCGGCTCCCATGAATTATCAGCACAAGGTGGCTCTAGTGGAAGCTGAGCGCCTCCGAGTGATGGGGAAATCAAGTCAGGCTGGAGATTGGTACGATCGCGCGATCGCTGGAGCTAAAAACAATGGTTATCTCCAAGAGGAAGCCTTAGCCAACGAACTTGCCGCAAAGTTTTATCTCGCATTGGGAAAAGAAAAAATAGCTCAAGTCTACATGAATGAGGCATATTATGCGTATGCGCGATGGGGGGCTACAGCCAAAGTCATCGATTTAGAAAACTGTTATCCCCACCTGCTCGTTTCCTTGAGACAGCAAACTGATGCTACCAGACTTGATCAGAAGTTATCACGCGAATCTTTCTACAATAACTCCACCCTTCTCGATCTCGAAACCTTGCTCAAGGCTTCACAGACAATTTCACAAGAAATCGAACTAGATAAGCTTTTAGAAACACTGTTAAACATCCTGATTGCTAATGCTGGTGCAGATAAATGTGTTTTACTCTTACAACCAAATCAAAATTTGCAGATTGTGGCGATCTCTAAATCCGAACAACAACCACAAATACTTACGACACCAATACCATTAGAAACGAGCAATGATGTACCAACTAGCATAATTAATTGGGTAAAGAACGGTTTAGAAACACTGGTTCTCAACGACGCACGAGAAAACTTTCAATTTGCAGGCGATCGCTACATGATCCAGCATCAACCCAAAAGTATGTTATGTAGTCCCATCTTAAAACAAGGACAGTTACTAGGGATTTTATATTTAGAGAATAATCTTACAGTCGGTGCGTTTACCAGCGATCGCTTACAACTCTTGAATTTGTTATGCACCCAAGCCGCCATTTCCCTAGAGAATGCTCATCTGTATAGCACCCTTGAGCAAAAAGTTGTAGAGAGGACTCAAGAACTTTCCCAAGCCTTAAGTAATCTGCAATCTACACAACAGGAATTAATCCAGTCTGAAAAAATGGCTGCATTGGGGCAACTGATTGCCAGTATTGCCCATGAAATTAATACTCCCCTTGGCGTAATTCGCAGTGCTACTAGTAATATTGTGGCGGCAAATCATTTGACCCTTCAGCAATTGCCCCGAATCATGCAAAGCCTGTCTCCTCAGCAACAACAAGAGTTTCGGACTTTAATCCATGTGGCTTTGCAATCGCACCAGTCTTTATCAACACGAGAGGAAAGGCAACTACGACGGCAACTACAAAGCACTCTATTAGAACAAGGGATTCCTAATGCGATCGATATTGCCACCCAACTTAGTCAGATGCAAATAGTTTCGGGGCTAAATCTCTATCTTTCGCTCCTCCAAGATCCGAAATGTGAGCAAATTTTACAGGTAGCCTATGCATTAGTGATGCAACATCACAGTACTCGAAGTATTCAACAGGAAGTAGATCGCGCTGCCAAAATCGTATTTGCCCTGAAGTCATATAGCCATCACAGTGACAATAGTGAGCAAATCCTTGCAAAGGTGAACGATAGCATTGAGGTGGTGCTAACTCTCTACCACAATCGTCTGAAGCATAGAATTGAGGTCATCCGTCGCTATGATGATGAGATTCCTGAAATCCTCTGTAATCCCGATGAACTCACACAGGTATGGGTAAATTTAATTGACAATGCGATTTATGCAATGGGGAATGGAGGAACTTTGGAAATTGCAATCACTACTCAGGCGGGTTATGTGGTGGTGGCGATCGCTGATTCGGGATGTGGGATGTCGTCAGAGATCCAATCCAAAATTTTTGAGCCGTTTTTTACGAGTAAGCCAAGAGGAGAAGGTAGTGGATTAGGCTTGGATATAGTGAGACAGATTGTGCAGAAACATCATGGTGAAATTCAGGTACAGAGTGGCAGCGATCGCACTGTTTTTACAGTCATGTTACCTTTAACTCTTGGATAGATGCTGCAAAGTGTCGCCACCTATGTATGCGGTCTTTATCAAGGTCAACGGAAAGAAAAATGCTCAATAGAAGGAGGTTTAACCAGATTTCTCTGGGTGCTTTAGGATTGGGAATATCAAGCTGTAACTCATCCCAAGATTTAACCAATACAAATATTCGTCAAACATCAGGTAATGCTGATCTATCGATTTGGTGGGAGCAGGGATTTCTGCCAGCAGAAAATGAGCAAATTAATCAATTGATGCGTAAATGGGAGCAAGTATCAGGAAAAACAATTGATTTGAAATTATTGCCTGTGGCACTGATTGATCAGCAATTGGATAATTTTATTGATCAGTCAGAAACGACGCAAATTCCCGATATTGTCTATTCTGTAGGGTTAGATGCGAGCCTTGCACCAAAATTAGCTTGGCAAAATCGCTTAGTTGATCTGACGGATGTAATTAATCCGATCAGAGATAAATATACAGATATTGCTCTTTCCCATGTTTTTTATCGTAATCAAGTACTAAAGGAACGTGCCTACTATGCACTGCCATTGTGGCAATCCGATGATTACATTCACTATTGGGAAAGTATGATCGAAGAAATTGGCTTCACGCAAAAGGATATTCCTAGAGAATGGAATGATTTTTGGCAGTTTTGGCAAATTATTCAAGATCGGTTGCGAGCAAAGGGTCGATCGCAGATTTATGGAGTGGGACTATGTATGTCTGCGCTCGGGTTTGATACTTATACATCGCTCAAGATGTTTATGGATGCCTATGATGTCGAAGTGGTCAATGAAGCAGGACAATTTCTGTTGACGATCCCAGAAAATCGGCAGCGCTTTATCACGGCTCTACAGGAATTTACCAGCTTTTATCTGCGGGGCTATACACCGCCTCAGTCAGCAAAATGGTCAGGGTCAGGTAATAACAATAGTCTCTTGAACAGCGAAATTGTGATGACACAGAATCTCACTATGTCAATTCCGCTGACGCAAAAATTAACTAATCCTAAATACGATCGCGATGCCATTACTAGATATCGCCAAATTGCGACAATTGATCGACCACTCAAAGCAAATGGGAATGAACTCCTCACCCGCAAAGGAACTAAACAAGCGATCGTGCCGAAGAACAGTAGAAATCCTGAACTTGCTAAGCAGTTTTTGAGTTATCTTGTGCGTCCCGATAACTTGATGTTTTTGCTCAAGGGCTTTAAAGGGAGGGTTTTTCCTGTCATGCCTGAGTTATTAAATGATCCTTTTTGGAATGATCCGAATGATCCGCATCTGTCAGCAGCTCTGAAAATCTTTGCCCGTCCTAGCTATATTCCCTATGAAGTCATGCATTCGTCCTTTAGTGAGGTGCAAAATCAACAATTATGGGCAAGAGCCGTCCTTAAGGTCATCCAAGGCAAGGAGTCAGTCGAGAATTCCGCGGATTGGGCGATCGCCAAAATCCAAGGCATTTGGAAAGAATGGGAGAAAAATGCATGAAAAAATTAATGTTTTTTTTCAGTCGGAGTTTACTCAGGCAGCTAGTGAGCTATTTCTCCATTTTGTCGGTGATTACAGTGAGTACCGTTGCGATCGGCTCCTATTTCCATGCACGCGATTCTTTGTCTAAGGAAATTGTGGCGCGCTTGACTGTTGCAACACAGTTAAAATCCTATCAGCTCAAAAAATGGGTAGAGAGTCAGTTGCGCGATGTCCTCTGGGTAAGCCAAGATGTAGAAATTCAAGAAACTATCCGTCAACTGCTTACTTCTAATCCCAATCAGCCCACCTATCGCCAAAACTACAATCTCCTCAAGCAATACATTGTACGCATCATCCATATAAAGCCAAACCTACGCAGTATTAGGATTACTCGTAATAGTGGCTTTGTCCTTTTCTCCTCGAACGACCAAAAATCGGAGGGAACCTATCTACCTCTAGGCGATCCTACGACATACTTTACAGGCGATCGCATTGATACGCTTGTACCTAATTTTTATATTTCGTCCTATAACAAGAAGGTAACTATGTCCGTAGCAACGGCTCTGCTGGATGAGCAGGGTGTGAAAATGGGGGCGGTGACTATTGATTTTAATCTCGATGATATTGATACCCTAATCCGCGATAACACAGGACTAGGTGAGACAGGCACAACCTATTTGATTGGTAAAGCAGGGACAAAAACAATTTTTATTGCGGGTCAGGAGATCGAACCTAGTGATTCTCCAACCTTTGATAAAGGCATCCATAGCAAGGGCATCGATCAAGCTATCAATCAAAAAAGTGGATTTGGGACATATAAAAATTATGTAGGAGTGCCTGTCGTAGGGGTTTACTGGTGGCTCCCCTCACAAAACTTAGCCCTGATTGCAGAAATTGATCAGGCAAGAGCCTTTGCCCCAGCAGATCGCCTCGCTACCAATATTTTGATTTTGGGATTCACGTCCTCCAGTGTGTTGCTGATTGCGATATATCTACTTTCTCGTCAGATTACCCGTCCAATCGTCGCCATTAGTGAGACTGCCGCTAAGTTAGCCGATGGGAATCTCAGCCAAACTGCACCTGTTATGACCGACGATGAAGTGGGGGTACTAGCTCAAACCTTTAACAAGATGGCAAAACAAGTCAAGTCTTCCTTTGAGGTCTTAGAACAGCGCGTCGAAGAAAGAACTAGTGAGTTAAAAATCGCTAAGGAGATGGCGGATTCAGCAAATCGCTCTAAGAGTGAATTCCTTGCCCATATGAGCCATGAGTTGAGAACGCCTCTCAATGGGATTTTGGGCTATACCCAAATCTTGAAGCGAGCGCAATCTTGGGGAGATAAGGAACAGAGGGGAATCGATATTATTCATCAATGTGGTTCGCATTTGTTAACCCTAATTGATGATGTGCTAGATCTTTCTAAGGTAGAAGCGAACAAATTAGAACTTAGACCTAGAGCAATCCATCTACCATCGTTTTTGATAGGAGTGATCGAGATTTGTCGTATCAGAGCAGAAAACAAGGGAATTAAGTTTATCTATCAAGCTGATCCTCTACTCGTAGAAGGAATTGAAGTAGATGACATTCGGTTGAGACAGGTACTGATTAATTTACTGGGTAACGCCGTTAAATTTACAGATCACGGAGGTGTAACGTTGACAGTGGAACAAGTCTGCTTATCTGACATCCCCCCAGAGCCAAATCCATTGCCCCCAATAGTGAAACTGAGATTTCAAATTCAAGATACGGGGGTTGGTATTTCTAAAGAACAGGTTAATACTATCTTTCAGCCCTTTGCTCAAGTTGGCGATCGCGTCCGTCGAAGTGAAGGTACAGGCTTAGGTCTAGCAATTTGTTGGCGCATTGTTAATTTGATGGGTAGCCAGATTCAAGTTGCCAGTGAATTGGGACAAGGTAGTACCTTTAGCTTCGATATCGAGGTTCCCATCAGCAATAGTTGGAAACAACAACAGGTCATTGATGGAGAACAGACAATTATTGGTTATGTGGGCGATCGCAAAAAGATTCTCCTCATTGATGATTGCTGGGAAAATCGTTCTGTCTTCGCTAACCTCTTAATACCACTAGGTTTTGATCTGTTAGAGGCTGAAAATGCTCAAGAAGGGTTGATCAAAGCTGCAAGCTACCCTGATCTGATCATTACCGATTTAGCATTGCCAGTTATGGATGGACTAGAAATGTTGCGCCAACTGAGAGATTCCCAAGAATTACAGCACCTGAAAGTAGTGGCTTCCTCAGCCTCCGTAGTGGTAAGCGATCGCCAAACCATTATCGATGCTGGTGTTGATGCCTTTCTCCCTAAGCCAGTGCAGCTTGAGTCTTTATTACAAATACTCCAAAGTCAGTTAAACCTCACTTGGCAATATACTGATGTGATTAGCACGAAACCTGCGATCGCCCCAGAAACTTTGATCGATGATATCAACTTCATTCCTGACCAGATTCCTGATATTGTCGATCTCCAAGTCTTACTTACCCTAGTCCAGCGCGGCTTGCTAAAAAAATTTATCGAAGAAGCACAGCGAATCGGGCAGATGAATACTAAATATCGTCCCTTCATCCTCAAAACTCTACAGTTAGCTAAAAATTTTCAAATAGAATCATTAGAACAATTGTTGGAAAAACATATTTCTTAAGATATTTCTGGTAATTTATCTGATTTAAGTCACATCTGATTTAAGTCAAAGATTTACCTATGCTCTCTTCTAGCTCTGAAGTAATTTTGATCGTTGACGATACCCCTGTGAACTTGGATGTAATTTCCAATGTACTAATGGGTGCAGGCTTTGAGGTAGCGATCGCTACTAGTGGAGAGATGCTGTTTAAGCAATTAAAATTACATTTGCCAGATTTAATTTTGTTAGATGTACGAATGCCAGTAATGGACGGATTTGAAATCTGTCAATGCTTAAAAAACATAGAGGAATACAAGGATATTCCAGTTATTTTCATGACTGCCCTTGCGGATGTTGATAGTAAAGCTAAAGGTTTTCAGCTAGGAGCCGTCGATTACATCACTAAACCTTTTCAAGAGCTAGAAGTGCTAGCGAGGGTGCGTACCCATTTACAACTGCGGCAGTTGACTAAGAATTTAGAAAAACAAATTGCCCAGCGTACCCATGATCTGGAATTAGCAAATCAACAACTAGCTGACTATTCCCAAACCCTAGAGAGAGCTGTCGAATTACGCACTCAGGAACTCTCCAAAACCTTGATGGAATTACAGTCAATGCAACAGGAACTCATTCAATCGGAAAAAATGTCAGCTCTTGGACAACTTACGGCAAGCGTTGCCCATGAAATTAATACCCCCCTTGGTGTCATCCGTAATGCAGCGAACAATCTGGTTGCTACCATTCAAATCTCACTGCTACAACTACCGCAGATCATCCAAAGCCTATCGCCCCAACAACAGCTTGAGTTTCAATCCTTAGTTAAGAATGCTATTAGCAACTATCAATCTCTCTCTACAGCCGAGGAACGCCAACTACGGCGACAGCTCCAAAGTGAACTAATGCTTCAAGGAATCAATGATGCGGTGGTGCTTGCCACACAGCTTAGTTATATGCAAATTAGAGAAAACTTATGTCTCTATCAATCAATTTTGCAAGATTCTCGCTGTTATGACATTTTGCAAATGGCTTATTATCTGGTCTTGCAACATCAAAGTGTCAATAGCATTCAAAGTGAAGTAGATCGGGCTGCGAAAATAGTCTTTGCACTGAAAACCTATAGCCATCATAGCCGCGAACAGGATAAAAGTCTTACCCAAATTATCGATAGTATTGAAGTCGCCTTAACGCTTTACCGCAGTCGGCTGAAACAAGACATAGAATTATATCGGTATTATGAAGAAGTCCCACCTATTTTTTGCAATCCTGATGAGATGACCCAAATTTGGGTAAATTTGATCGATAATGCTATTTATGCGATCGGGCAGCAGGGCAAATTGGAGATTCATGTCTTACATCAAGCCGAATATGTAGCAGTCAAGATCATTGATTCTGGTGGGGGGATTCCTGAAGAGTTACAAGAGCAGATTTTTGCACCATTTTTTACTACGAAGGCGCGTGGTGAGGGGAGTGGCTTGGGTCTAAATATCGTGCGACAGATTGTCCATAAGCATTTAGGTGAAATTTTTGTGCATAGCCAAGTCGGTCAGACTATCTTCACAGTAAGATTGCCCCTATTGCTAGTAGAGCCGTGATCGCCATAACTATGAGAAACCGCCTATCACCCACTTAATTTTGTAAAAACTCTTATTACTAAATTACCTATGAGTACTCCTACGATTCTTTGTGTTGATGATGAACGCAATGTTTTGTTAACGTTGCGAACACAGTTAATGCGATATTTTCCCGACTATGCGATCGAAATTGCCGAAAGTGGGACTGAAGCCTTAATCGTAATAGAGGAACTCTTAAATGATGGTGTAGAAATCCCCTTGGTGATTGCGGATCAGATTATGCCAGGAATGAAGGGAGATAAATTTCTCATTGAGTTGCATAGTCGGTATCCTCAGATTTTAAAAGTGATGTTGACTGGAGAGGCTCGCGCCGAAGATGTAGGGAATGTGGTTAATCGCGGCAATCTCTATCGATTTATATCAAAGCCTTGGAATGAGATCGATCTAAAACTCACGGTGACAGAGGCTTTACGCTGCTATCACAAAGAACAGGAACTTACTCAAAAGCAACTCGAACTCGAACAAGCCAATCGTGAGTTAGAAAGACTGAATGCGGGTTTAGAACAACAGATACAGGAACGCACGCAGCAACTACATCAAAGTGAGAGACAGTTACGTTTATTTATCGAACATACACCTGTTAGTGTTGCCATGTTCGATCGCCACATGAACTATGTAATCGCTAGCCATCGTTGGATTAATGATTATCAATTAATGAAGCGAGAAAATCAATTAGACGGCTCGATTATTGGCAAATGTCATTACGATCTTTTTCCTAATATTTCTGATACATGGCGCGAGGCTCATCAAAGGGGACTACAGGGAATTGCGACGCGAAATGAAAAAGATCATTGCATTTTTGCTGATGGGAGGGAGGAATGGCTACGCTGGGAAGTCCTGCCTTGGTATGACGATATAGATAATAACGACACAGATAATATTGCTGGGCTTATCATCTTTGGTGAAATTATTAGCGATCGCATTCGTACTGAAAATGCTCTCCAAGAAAGCGAAGAACGTTATCGGTTGCTATCAGAAATTAGTCCTATTGGTATTTTTCAATATGACGTTCAGGGAGTCGCCACCTATGCTAATGCTAAAGTGCTTGAAATTACAGGACTAAGTTTAGAGGATAACCTTGGTGAAGGATGGACGAAGAATCTGCATCCTGATGATAGAACTCAGATATCTGCGGCTTGGAAAAATTTTATCGAACTGGCGAATTTAGGCTGTGATACAGAATATGAAGTCGAGCAGCGCTATATTTATCCTGATGGTTCTATTAAATGGATGTTTGTTCAAGCAGTTCCTGAACGTGATATTCATGGGAAATTAATAGGATTTATCGGTTCAGTACTAGATATTACTAATCGTAAACAAGTTGAAGCAGCTTTGCGCCAAAGTGAAGCCAAACAGAGAGCTTTGATCAATGCTTTGCCCGATTTGATTATGCGCGTCAGTCGCGATGGTGTATACCTTGATTTCATCTCAACTGATACGTTTAAGGTTTTGGGAGATGCTCAAAAGCTGATAGGTACAAAAATAGAGGAAAGTTTACCTCCTGATTTGACAGCAAGACGAATGAATGCCGTACATGCAGCTCTTGAAACTAGAGAAATGCAAATCTATGAGCAAGAACTCTGGGTGGATGGTGCATTGCAAACTGAGGAATGTCGGGTCGTAGTCTGTGGTGAAGATGATGTGCTGATTGTAGGGCGTGATATCAGCGCTCGCAAACAGTCCGAACGCGCACTCAAAGTCAGTAAAAAGATCTCAGAAACCAAATCACAACAGGTGTACTCTCTAATTAACAATATTCCCCATATTGCATGGCTTAAAGATCTAGAAGGGCGATTTTTGGCAGTTAATGAGCCATTTGCTCAATCCTGTGGCTATGAGCCTGCTCAGTTGGTTGGACTGACTGATCTAGATATCTGGACTCCTGAATTAGCAGAGTCCTATCGTCGTGACGATCTGGATGTCATGCAATCTAGGCAACGTAAACAGATTGAAGAAAGACTAGTTAACACTGAGGGGAAAGTAATATGGATCGAGACATTTAAAGCTCCAGTGATTGATGAATCTAATGAGTCAATTGGAACGGCTGGCATTGCAATTGATATTACCGATCGCAAACAAGCAGACTTAGCGATACAGAGCTTGTTGCATGGCACTGCTTCTGTTACAGGCAAAGAGTTTTTTCCTGAACTCGTTAAACAAATTGCGATCGCTCTTGGAGTTTCCCATGTTTATCTGGACAGACAAGTTGGCGATTGTTTAGAAACGCTTGCATGGTATGCCAATCACCAATTGCAATCCAAGTTTGTCTACAAAATTGTGGATACACCTTGCGAAGTAGTCCTACGTCAAGGTAGCTATTACTGTTCAAATGTAAAAAATCTATTTTCACTTAATGAGCATTTGATTGGAGCAGATATCGATAGCTATCTTGGCGTTGCCTTGCAAAATGCCGAAGGTAAGAAGCTCGGTGTACTTTGTGTGCTAGATCACCAACCATTATCTAATCCGAAACATGCAGAAATGTTATTGCGTATTTTTGGGGCGAGAGCGATCGCTGAACTAGAAAGGATGCAGGCTCTGGAAGATCTGCAAAACCTGAATGCAGAACTAGAGTATCGGGTGCAGGAACGGACAAAAGAGCTATCACAAACTCGTAACTTCCTCGAAGCAATTATTGAAAACTTGCCAGTAGCCCTATTTGTTAAAAATGGTAAAGTCGAGAACTTTGGTGAGTTTTTGCTATGGAATAGGACTAGTGAAATCATGTTTGGCTGTACGAAAGAGCAAGCAATTGGCAAGTCAGTTTATGACTTTTTCCCTAAAGAACAATCTGATTTCTTTAATTTGAAAGATCGCGATTCCTTTCTATTTGGTCAAACAGAGGATATTCCTGAAGAACCTATTGATAGCCTGACCCTTGGTAGAAGAATCTTACATACGATCAAAGTTCCTGTTTTTGACGAGCAGGGACAACCTGACTATTTAATTTGTATTTCTGAAGATATTACCGATCGCAAACAGGCAGAAAAAAACCTGCAAGCTGAGAGATTACGCTTACAAATTGCTCTAGAAGCTGCCGAAATGGGAACTTGGGAATCGAATATGGATATCGGCTATTGGTCGAACAGAACTGAAGAGATCTTTGGCTATGCCCCTGGTACATTTCCTGGCGATCGCGAGGCTTTCTTAAAACTAGTCTATGCTGACGATCAGGAACGAGTATTTAACGCTCTTAGTCATAGTTTTGCAACTCAATCTCCTTATAATGTGGAATATCGAATTAACCATCGTAATGGCGAAATCCGTTGGGTTGCCGTCAATGGAAAGGTTGTCCAAAATGATAATGATTCGGGAACAAGGATCGTTGGTGTAGCTTTAGACATCACCGATCGCAAACAGGCTGAGTCTGCTCTAATGGCTAGTGAAGAACGCTTTCGGGCTGCCTTTGAGCAAGCTGCTGTAGGCATTGGACAGGTTGATTTAAATGGCTATTTCGCCAATGTAAACCAGAAATTATGTGATATTCTCGGCTATACAGAAACAGAACTATTATCTAAATCTCTTAGGGAAATTAGTGGTCCTGATGACTTTGCCAAAGAGGAGGAGCAGATTAATAAGCTTTTAACAGGTGAAATACCAGCATTTTTTATGGAAAAGCGCTATATCCATAAAGATGGTCACATTATTTGGACAAACCTGAATGTATCTTTAGTTCATAAATTTGACGGTAGTCCTGAATATCTACTTGGAGTAGTCCAAGATATTAGCGATCGCAAACAAGCAGAAATTGCCTTACGCCAATATGAACGGATGGTGGAGCTTGCTCCCGATGGTATGGCAGTCGTTGATCGCAATTACATCTATCGTTTAGTCAATCAAACCTATTTAGAACATAATGATTGGCAAAAGGAGCAGATGATTGGATATTCTCTTCAAGATGTTATGGGTGAATATACATTCCATACCATTGTCAAACCAAGATTTGACAAATGTCTTGCAGGTGAAGTCATTGATTACGGTGATTGGGTCTATTTTGAAAAAGCAGGTAATCGTTTTGTAAGTGCGATCTATTATCCTTATTTTGAAATTGATGGCACAATTACAGGGGTCGTAATTATTAATCGAGATGTAACTGAGCGTCGTAAGGCAGAGATATTACTACAAGATAGCGAAGAAAGGTTGCGTCTCGCTTTGACAGCTACTAATCAGGGACTTTATGACCTTAATCCTCAGACTGGTGCAACTATCGTTAGCCCTGAATATGTCACGATGTTGGGATATAGCCCTGATGAATTTCAAGAGACTATCGCTAAGTGGATTGAACGATTGCATCCAGATGAGCTAGAGCCAGTTACCAAGGTTTATCGAGACTACATTAATGGCAAGATTCCTAATTACAAGGTGGAGTTTCGGCAACGTACTAAAAATGGTGATTGGAAATGGATTCTCTCCGTTGGTAAAATTGTGCAATGGGATGCTGATCAGCAACCTTTACGAATGTTAGGAACCCATACTGATATTAGCGATCGCAAACTTGCTGAAAGCAGACTTCAGGAAGAAAGACTACGGCTTCAACTAGCCCTTGATGCCGCTCAAATGGGTTGTTGGGGATGTAACCTGCAAACGGGCAAACTCTTTTGGTCAGATCGTGCTCAGGAAATTTTTGGCTTTGTTCCTGGAACTTTCCCAAGCGATCGCAATACATTTCTGGCGATGGTCTATCCTGATGACTATGATCGGGTAGTTAAATCGATCAATCATACCTTTGCCACAGAATCACCCTACCAAATTGAATATCGAATTCGGCGGCTAGATGGCGAACTACGCTGGATTGCTGTATGGGGCATCATTCATCAGAATCAGACCGACCGACAACTAATCGGTGTTGTCGAAGATATTAGCGATCGCAAACATGCAGAATTAGAACGTGAGCATCTCTTAGAAAACTTATCGCAGTTGAATAGTGAATTAGCACAAGCAAACCAACAACTAGGTGCATATTCACAAACCCTTGAGTTGCGGGTAGAAGAGAGAACATCCGAACTGAAAGCTGCTCAAGAGCGGATTCTTGCCCAAGAAAAGCTAGTCTCTCTTGGTACGCTCACAGCTGGGATTGCCCATGAAATCCGCAACCCTCTCAACTTTGTGAAAAACTATGCTGAAGGTTCCATCGAGCTGGCACAAGATCTCATGGAGATTTTGCAACCAGTGATGCAATCCCACACCTCTAAAAACAATCAACTCATCGAAGAATTAATAGCAGATTTACAAGAAAACGCGACCACCATCCGTGACCATAGCCAAAGGGCAGACAAAATCATTACAAGCATGATGCAACATGCCCGTACCGACAACGAGCAAACTACCATGCATCCGACCCTACTACATGATCTACTCAATGAAGCCTTGAAACTATCATGTCAGAGTAAAGAGTTACAGCATAGTAGCTTTCAAGTAGTTATTGAGACCAAATATTCCCCAGAAATCGGACTAGTGGAAGTAATTCCTAATAATCTAATACGAGCTTTCATTAACTTAATTGACAATGCCTGCGATGCCATGTGGTTTAAACAACAAAGTTTTGCAAATAAGGGCGATGCCTCCATCCATGTCCCTAAACTGATGATCGCGACCCAATTAGTAGATGATAGGGTGGAAATTCATATTCGTGATAATGGTTGTGGAATTGATCCCAAAATTCAGTCGAGAATTCTTGACCCCTTCTTTACTACTAAACCACCTGGCTCAGGTACAGGATTAGGGCTATCGCTCACCCATGACATTATCGTAAAGCAACATCAAGGAGACTTAAAGATTAATAGCAATATTGGTGAATTTACCGAAATAATTGTCATAATACCGTTAGTTATGACGGGGTTTAAGTAAACTACAATTTAATACCAATGATGGACTGAAAACACATCAAGGCTTGCTATATAGTTGTGTTGGTGGGGTGCTTAGAATGAGTATTTACTGGATTTATGAAAAATACAAACAAATCGAACCTAATTTTAGTAGTTGATGATGAGATTGAGATTCAACGTCTCATGCAACAACGGTTTAGAAAAAAAATTCAAACGGGAGAGCTTTCTTTTCAATTTGCCCAAAATGGTTTAGAAGCACTACAAATTTTACGGAATTCTGATGCGATCGATGTGATTCTTACGGATATCAGAATGCCAGAAATGGATGGCTTGACGTTATTATCCAACTTATCCGAGTTCGATCGCCCACTTAAGGCAGTTGTCGTTTCTGCCTATGGGGATATGAAAAACATTCGGACAGCAATGAACTGTGGGGCATTTGATTTTTTAACAAAACCAATTGATTTTGAAGACCTCGAAATTACAATTAATAAAACCTTAGAAGTCGTCCACCAATTGCAAGAGCAGGAGCAGAAACTGCAAGAAGCATTGGATAAACTGCATAATTTAGTCTTTTACGATCAATTAACGGGGATGCCTAACCGTAATGGGCTAATCCAAAAAATTGCGAAGAATATTGCTCGAAAACAAGCTCAAGGTAGTTCCTTTGCCCTATTAACTCTAGATATAGCCAGATATTCGATTATTAAATCTGGATTTGGTCACGCTCTAAGCGATCGCCTATTAATCGAAGTTGCGCGCCGATTAGAGCGTTGGGAAGTTCCAGCCAAAGTAGTTGCGCGTCTAGAAAATAATGAATTTGCAATTTTATTTCAGGAACTAGAAACTCCTACAAGCTTATTAGTTTATATCAAACAATTACATCAACTTTTTGAAACTCCCATTCAATTAGATGAAATTACGATATCTTCCTTAATTCATGTGGGAATTGCGACGAGTGAGCTTCCCTATGATCAACCCGAAGATATTTTACGTGCTGCTGATACTGCTAGCCACTATGCCAAACAGGGTTCAGGAACGCGCACGGTCTTCTTTGATACGAACATGCAGCAGATTGCTTTACAGAGATTAAATCTCGAAATAAATCTCCAAGAAGCGATTAAATCTCAACTTTTACAAGTTCATTATCAGCCTATCTTTTTACTTAGTACAGATAATTTAATTGGATTTGAGGCGCTAGTGCGATGGCAACATCCCACCCAAGGATGGATCTCTCCTCTGAAATTTATTCCCTTAGCTGAAGAAACGGGATTGATTGTCCGTTTAGGAAACTGGGTTCTCGAAGAAGCTTGTCAACAGATGGGAAGATGGCAAAAACTATTTGGTGTTGCCTGTCCTGCCAAAATGAGTGTTAATTTGTCAGGATTGCAATTAGTCAGCCCCACGTTACTGAAACATATTGATCAAAATCTCAAGGATACTGGCATCAGTGGTGAGAACTTAGTTCTTGAGATTACAGAAACTGTATTGATGGAGAACATCCGTGAAGCTTTTGATATTCTGCGCGATTTGCGTGAACGCCGCATTGGTTTATCGATAGATGATTTCGGAACAGGCTATTCCTCTCTATCCTATCTTCAATCTTTACCGCTCACTGCTTTAAAAATTGATCGTTCCTTTATTCAGAATATTGAAACTAATCAAACTAATCTAGAAATTACCTCCACAATTATTGAATTAGCGAAGCGATTAGGTCTGAAAGTAGTTGCTGAAGGTTTAGAGAAAGAAATTCATAAAGAAATTTTGCGTTCCCTTGATTGTGACTATGGACAGGGCTTTTTATTCTCGCGCCCAATTAATGCTGAAGATGCTACCGCCTTGATTGCGTCACTAGTAGGCTAGTTATAGAGCTATGTTTGCCCACCTTCAGTGGGCAAACAGGTCAAATAAACCCAATATAGCAATCCTGTTTGTGGAAGTGTCACCCGAAGGGTGGCACTTCCACAAACCCAAAAATCTACAAACGATTTAGGACTGCTATATATACCTAAAATTATGCCTAGAAGTTGCGATACCATAAGCAATTACATGCTTATTTGCAGTTTGTCCTATGCCCATAACTAGCGATATTTCTCAGACAACTACTCTGGCAATCCAAATTGGTGCAGTTGTAACTTGGCTTGGTCTAGTATTTCTGACTTCAGAAATCTTGCATCGCCTCAAGCAAGATCCTGAATTAGTTCGCAAGGTTGTGCATATTGGTACGGGCAATGTATTGCTGATCTCATGGTGGTTACATATTCCTACATGGTTATGTATTACCGCAGGTGTAACATTTAGCGCGATCGCCCTAGCATCTCATCGCATTAACATTTTGCCAATGCTCGATGATGTGGGGCGTAAAACCTATGGGGTGTTCTACTATGCACTTAGTATCACAATTTTAGTAACTCTACTCTGGGAAAATCATCCTCAATATGCAGTGATTGGCGTGATGGTAATGTCTTGGGGTGACGGGATGGCAGCACTAATTGGTAAAAGATTCGGCACACATATCTTTGTGCATTTGGGCAATAAACGCAGCTATGAAGGCTCCTTTGCTATGTTTGCCACAAGCTTGATCGTAATTCTTGGTGTTTTTGGCATTACTCACGGTATTCGCCCTAGCGATTTGGGTGTTGCCATACCTGTTGCGGCGATCGCGGCTTTACTCGAAGCCTATTCTCCCGGAGGCACAGATAATCTCTCAGTTCCCTTATCGAGTGCGGCTTTAAGCTATGTATTGCAATCATTTTTGTGATGCTGTCACAAAAATAGCGTCTTCGAGCCAATAGTCTTTCATGTCACTGAATTTTTTATCTTGAATTCCGTATAAGGGATTCGCCACAGTTATTGTTTCCTTAACAGGATCGATCGCTAATAATGCGATCGCATGTTGAATTCTGCTACCTGATACTGGCTCCATCACATGTAAAACTGCCATTTGTCTGCGCTTTACTAAATCTGCGATCGTCAAATTCCTTTCATACTGAGGTGCTAGCCCCAATTTCTCCATCGCTTGAATTTCTGAGAGGATATTAGTCCCTTGGCGACTCGTTCCTGCAAGCTTAACGATATCCAACTCTGTGATGTTTAATGCAGGATTGAACTGGCGAGACAACGTAGCAATTGTAGCGGCAGCACAACTGTAGGGAGTTGTCTGCAATACTATTGTTCCCTTTAAAATTCGGGGAGATTCAATCAAATCAGTAATCGGTAAGTTTTGATATATCAACAACATCACTGATGAAATGCTAATGACTAGAAAAAGAATTAACTGCTGTAGTCGCTGTCGGTCTTTCCAAGCAGGTATTTCTAGCAAAAGCATTAGTCCCATACAAAAGATACAGATAAGCAAAATACCTTGCCACGCATAAGCTCCAAAATAAAGCGAAATAAAAACAGGAACCCAAGGAATATTTCTGCCAGATGTCATCAATATGGCGAGCAATGTAATGATTCCAAGAGTGATGCAACTAATTAAGTAAACTTGCTTTTGATGCTGTTGCAAAGCATTGTTGGCAGTTAGACCTTTTTGGGCTAAATATCTACCAAAGTATGCGCCAACCAAGAAAGATATACAAATAGCGATCGGTAAAAACATTAGTTCATTAATGTCAGGAATTCCCAGCCCTAAAATTATTTTTGAGCGCATGAAGTGACAATATTTCTAAACCCAGAGGGGATAGACTTACTGTTCTGCATTTCTAGATCTATTTTTTTGAATTCGCCGTAGGTATAGGCTTTTTGAATTTCGGTAATTGAGCATGAGCAGAGCTTTTCAGCAACTTTAATGTCTACCTTCTTACCTCTCGCACCACTTAGGCACCCTTCTGTAAAGGCTTTAATATCTCTTTCAGGATAGACATGACTGGATTCTTGTTGTAGATCTGAGCTAAAGCGTCCCACAAAGCTGATTAGAGCTAAAATCAAGCTTGATACGATTACCCACCGACTAAAGACTGCTTTCCAATAAGGAATACTGCGCCCTTTAATGAAGTAGTAAATAGTCCCAATAATCAACATCAGCACAAGTGGACTGATCAAGGTTCCCACTAAATAACCGATTTTATAAGGGGTCATATTTAAAACTCCTAAAATAAAAAAGTAATCACGGAATATCTTAGTTGACTAAGTTTCCTCAATTGCGATCGCGATTAGAAAATTTATTACTCCCTTTCCACCGAAGAAATAGACATATAAAAACAAGAAATAGCGGTGCGGGGCGAAGCCCCGCACCGCTATTTCTTGACTGGGAAAGGAGTAAGTAGCTGAGTGCAATCAAATTAATATATGGCGCAGCGCCATAGGTTTAAAACTACCAACGTAGTAAGTTAAATTGCTCCATGTCAACAGTGTCACGACTGCGATAGATCGACAGCACGATCGCTAGACCTACGGCAGCTTCCGCAGCAGCGATCGAAATTACGAAAATCGTAAATACTTGACCACGAATACTGGCGGAATCTAAGAAATTAGAAAAAGCCATCAAATTCAAGTTCACAGCATTGAGCATTAATTCCACAGACATTAATACGCGCACTGCGTTACGGCTAGTAATTAAGCCATAAATGCCAATGCAAAATAAAGCCGCAGCAATAATCAAAAAAGGTTCTAAAGTCATATCTGTTTACTATCAATTGCAATTAGGGAGTTGATGATTTATTTAGAAGCAACAAGTTGCTCTTTAGGCTTTTCTAACAATTCAAGAGACTCCTCAGAATCCGCCTGAGATTTCACGCTATCGGGAATAAACTCGCGACGGGCAAGCACGATCGCACCAATTAGGGCAACTAATAGCAATACCGAAGCTAACTCAAAGGGTAATAGATAGTCACTAAAGAAATGCTGACCAATCACTACCATCGTTGAGGGAAGTTTCGCGATCGTTGGAGTAATTGCCCAATTAGTCGAAGTAACAGTCACTCCTAAAAGTGCAAACAAGCCCAAACAAACAACGCCTGTAACTACACTGCGTAAAGCCCCATACTTCACATCTTGGTAATCTTGGCGCTTATTGACCAACATGATCGCAAACAGGATCAAGATATTGACCGCACCGACATAGATTAAAACCTGCGCCGCCGCTACAAAATCAGCATTGAGCAACAAATATAGTCCCGCCACGCTGATAAAAGTAGCACCGAGTAAAAATGCTGCGTAAACGATATTTTGCAATAGCACCACACCCATTGCTGAAGCGGTTAGCATGGCAGCTAACACCACTAGAGATACGGTTTGTGAACCATCACCTAAACCAATATTGTTCATCCTAAATTTCCTTTATTAGTCCTAATCTTAAAACCAGACAAAACGATGCGATGCATCGTTTTGTAAAGTTATTTTTGCTCCGAAGCCGCTTCAGCAATTTCTTCAGGGCGGAGACCAGCACGCTTAGCGGTATGTGGTACTTCATGCCCCTCAATGACACCCTTAGGCAAATAAGCCAATTCACGAATTGGAGTTACCAAAGGATCGTCAGTTACCTTGGTTGGCATCCGTCCGAGAGCGACGCTATCAAAGTTTAATTCGTGGCGATCGAAGGTCGATAGGTCATATTCTTCTGTCATCGATAGGGCATTAGTGGGGCAGTACTCCACACAGTTACCGCAGAAAATACATACTCCAAAATCAATACTGTAGCTTTTAAGTTCTTTCTTCTTGATTTCAGTGTTAAATTTCCAATCCACTACAGGTAAGTTAATCGGACATACGCGCACACAGACTTCGCAGGAAATACACTTATCAAATTCAAAGTGAATCCGTCCGCGAAAGCGCTCAGAAGGAATCAATTTTTCGTAAGGGTATTGCACTGTAATCGGGCGACGACGCATATGGTCAAAAGTTACCGACATCCCCTGTCCAATATATTTCGCCGCCTGTACCGCTTCTTTGGTGTATTCACCAACTTTATTTAGAAATTTCAGCATTTTGGTATTTTGAGGTTAAGTTTCTGCTTTCAATTCAAAAATCTTGTCCCCCTCTATCAAAGCGGGGGGGACGTGAGGGCTTATCCGCCAAACGCAAAGGGAAAAGCTAGTTTCAATGCTGCGGTAATTAGTAAATTCGCTAAGCCAATGGGCAAAAGGAATTTCCAACCTAGATCTAGCAATTGGTCGATCCGCACGCGGGGAACTGTCCAACGTAAGAGGATCGCAAAGAAGATAAAGGCATAGGTTTTGACAAGGGTTGAAGTTAAACCAATGAAAGCGGCGATGACTTGCCACCATGCGGTATTAGCTTGAATTCCTAAAGCATCGCTAATTTTGTCAATGGGGAAAGGTAATTCCCAACCACCGAGATAAAGGATGGAAGCAAGTAAGCCTGCGAGCAACAGGTTGGCGTAGGAACCACCATAGAAGAACGCAAATCTGATCCCTGAATATTCGGTTTGATAACCAGCAACTAGTTCTTCTTCAGCTTCTGGTAAGTCAAAGGGCAAGCGCTCACATTCAGCGAGAGCCGCAATGATAAATATGACAAATCCAATTGGTTGCCGCCAAACGTTCCATGACAGAATCCCGTATTCGGCTTGCTGATTAACGATATCAATGGTGCTGAGTCCATTGGTCATCAAAGCGATCGCTAATACAGCTAGAGCCAGAGGAATTTCGTAACTGATCGACTGCGCGGCAGCACGTAAACCACCAAGCAGCGAGTACTTGTTATTTGAAGAGTAACCTGCCATCAGCAAGCCAATGGGGGCAACGCTAGAAATGGCAATGATGAAAAATACACCTGTACCAATGTCAGAAATAATTAAGTTCTGACCAAAGGGAATGACTAGATAACATAAAAAGACGGAGATGAAAACTAAAGCGGGTCCAATCGTATAGAGCAAAGGATCGGCTTTAGCGGGGATTGTGCCTTGCTTGATTAACAGCTTGCCCACGTCTGCGAGGGGGATCAGCAATCCAAAAGGACCTGCATATTCGGGACCAATCCGTTGTTGGGCAGCGGCAGAGATTTTCCGCTCGAGCCATGTGCAGACGAGTGCGCCCACAGTTACGCCTAAAACCATTACTGCCATCGGCAATAACATCCAAATTACTTTGGCGACATCGGCGGGTAAGCCCAGCCCTGTCAGGATTTCAATTAAAGATCTTTGTAAATCAATTCCACCGTACATTAGCGATCGACCTCACCCATAATAATATCCACACTTCCTAAAATCGCCATAATGTCGGCGATCTTCATACCCCGTACTAGTTCGGGCAAGATTTGCAAGTTAATAAATCCAGGTGGACGAATCTTGAAACGCCAAGGGAAGACGCTATCTTCACCAATAATATAAACACCAAGTTCACCCTTGGGTGCTTCAACACGGACATAATGCTCGCCTGAAGCAACTTTGAAGGTAGGAGATGGCTTTTTGCTGATGAACTGATAATCTAGCGAGTTCCATTCACTCTTAGGTCCTGCGAGAACTCGTTGTGCTTCGAGGTTTTCGTAAGATCCTCCAGGAATCTGCTTCAGACATTGCAGCACCATCTTTGTGGATTCACGCATTTCTCGAACCCGCACGAGGTAACGGGCTAGACAGTCGCCGCTAGTTTCCCACTGCACATTCCAGTCGAGTTCGTCGTAGAGTTCGTAATGATCGACTTTGCGTAAATCTAGCTTTACACCTGAACCACGCAGCATAGGACCTGATAAGCCCCAACTGATGGCTTCATCGCGAGTAATTGTCCCTAGTCCTTCGACCCGTTTGCGGAAGATGGGGTTATTGGTAATTAATTTTTCGTATTCGTCAATTACGGGGAGGAAGTAATTGCAAAAGTCTTCGCATTTTTCGTTCCAGCCGTAGGGCAGGTCGGCGGCAACTCCCCCAATGCGGAAATAGTTGTGCATCATCCGCATCCCTGTTGCTGCCTCGAACAGGTCATAGATCATTTCCCGTTCGCGGAAAACGTAGAAAAATGGGGTTTGTGCGCCGATGTCTGCAACGAATGTGCCGAGCCACAGGAGGTGAGAGGCGATACGGCTCAGTTCTAGCATGATCATGCGAATGTAGCTGGCGCGTCTTGGCACTGGTACGTTGGCTAGCTTTTCGGGTGCATTGACAGTGATTGCCTCGGTAAACATGGTTGCGAGGTAATCCCATCGGGTCACGTAGGGGAGGTATTGAATAATCGTGCGACTTTCGGCGATTTTTTCCATCGAGCGATGCAAGTACCCTAGTACTGGTTCGCAATCGACTACGTTTTCGCCATCGAGTGTGACGATAAGTCTAAGTACGCCGTGCATGGATGGGTGGTGAGGTCCCATATTTATGACCATGCGTTCGGCTTTGGTTTCAATCATCACCATGATTTGCGATCGCCTCTTTACTCTGTAAACTGTTGCTCTGGTTAGTAGTGCTAGTTTTAATTAATGTGTGTTGCGCTAAGCGCAACACACATTAAATCTTTGTTATTTTAAGTCACTGCTTGAGCGTTTGCTTTAGCAAATGACTCTATTAGTTATGTTGTTTAAGTAGATATACCTTGATGGTTCTCAGTATATCGCCATGTTGAGGCAGGAATATGTGTTAGCAACTAGCAAATCTATAATTTTCCCCATAGTTTATCTTGTTATTTTAATAGACAAAAATCTATGATTTAAAGAAAAATCATCGCCAAATAATTATAATAAATCTATAGCGTAAAAGCTATGGTGAGTATCATCAAATTCCTCATGCCAGAACTCAAACAACAACCTAAAACTTGGAAATTTATCGAATTTTGGGTTGATCCCATACCTTTTCCACCGAAAGTTTTGATTGCAACTGGGCGATCGCTGATCTGCTGATTTTTGCTAGAGCATTTCCTTACAATAGATCTCAAAGTTGCTTTGCGGAGTAAAGGTGATGACCGCTTATACAATCAATCTCGATCCGATTGTGAAACTGACCAGAGAGCAGTTTTACGAACTATGTGCGGCAAACCCTGAACTTAAACTAGAGCGCAATGCGAATGGAGAACTCGTAATTATGTCCCCCACTGGCGGCGAAACTAGCGCTTGGAATTCTGAGCTAAATACTGATCTAAGTATCTGGAATCGTCAGGAACGACTTGGTAAAGTTTTTGATTCTTCTGGCGGATTTTCTTTGCCTAGAGGTAGCGATCGCTCGCCTGATGCGGCATGGATACCTATTGAAAAATGGAACGCGCTTAGTCCTGAACAACGCAAGAAGTTTTTGCCACTATGCCCAGACTTTGTGATTGAGCTTTTGTCGCCAACGGATTCATGGATTAAGGGTTTGGCGAAGATGCAGGAATATCAAGATAATGGTTGTCGTCTGGGTTGGCTGATCGATCCTGAAAGTAAGCGTGTGGCGATTTATCGCTTAGGTCAACCTGTAGAAATTCTCGAAGCACCTATAAGTTTGTCTGGAGAAGATGTTTTATTAGGATTTGTACTGAATTTAGAAAATATCTGGTCATCTTGATAAAGATGTATGTAGCAATTCAAACCCCAAATAAGTGAATGCGGCACTTCGTGCCGCATTCACTTATTTGGGGTTTATGTCCTAAGCAAATCTTTAGATTGCTATAGCAATCTAATCCAACTGGTAATCATTGAAAAAAGCAATAGGGGCAGATCGTCAAAAGATATAGAATAAACCTAGTCAAAACCACAGCAAGGAGTTTCAAGAAAATATGCAGCCAATCATTTTTCCAGGTTCAGCAGTGCGGGTTGTAAATGAGGGTGACACCTATTACGGATTTCAAGGTCAAGTACAGCGTGTGACTGATGGTCGAGTTGCCGTGATTTTTGGTGGTGGTAATTGGGAAAAGATTGTGTCATTTCGCGCTAATGAATTAGAACTGATCGATACGACTGTTAGTTCTAAAGCGAAGAAAAAATAATATAAAAAGTATTTGAAAGCTTGGTAGAGATGGGCTTTCAAATACTTATCTGGGTTTTAAGTCAGCGCAAAGCGCTGTGTCTATAGATATAGGAAAGACGGTAAAAACTTTAATCCCGCCTCATCGCTAGATAATTAAAATCTAAAAAACTTACTTTTAGATTTGTATGAGATCCACAATTAAGCGTATGCTCAATTGTGGATTTGATATTGAGCAAAGATATTGTGCGGTTGCTGTGACAAATTCACCGACTCCAGATAAATCAATCAGTAAACCTTCGAGCAAAGCGTCGGTTAATTCGCAACAAGCGGATCGTCCTCTAGTGACATTGCTCGTGCGTGGCGCAGTTTTAGGTGTAGGCGCGATCGCAGGAATTGTCACTGGATTAGCGATCGCCTTTGTGCGCCCAGATTTAGTATGGCAACCCTCATTTAACTTTTTAAATTATAAGAAGCAGCAATTTACGCTCTCATCAGAGGCTTTGTTTGATGCAGATAAAGCAAGCATCCGCCCCGAAAGTTTTCGTTTGCTTGATGAGGTAGCAGCGCAATTGCCATTAGACAAAGGAAAACGGGTGAGAATTAATGGACATATTGATGCGCCTACAGGTAATGCTCTCACTCTTTCCTATTTACAGGCTTCGGCTGTTAGAGATTATTTGGCTAGACTGCGTGGTGAGCAAAACTACTATTGGATGGTGATTGGTTATGGTGCAACCCGTCCTCTGGCTAATAGTGCTGGTGAAGGCAATAGCAAAAGTAATCGCCGCATCGAGATTTTTGTAGATGACTAGATATGCAGATCACTTTTCTCGGTACTAGTTCGGGGGTTCCCACTCGCGGACGCAATGTCTCTAGTGTGGCAGTGCGTTTACCGCAACGTGCTGAGGTATGGCTGCTCGACTGCGGCGAGGCAACGCAACACCAGTTACTCAGAAGTGATGTGAAAATTAGCCAAATCACAAAAATTTTTATCACGCATATGCATGGTGATCACATTTTTGGTTTACCGGGGCTATTAGCTAGTTGTGGCATGGCAGGCAATGTCAGCCATATTGATATTTATGGACCATCGGGATTGGGAGAATATCTCGACGCTTGTTTACGCTATAGCGAGACAAGACTCTCCTATTCGATCAAAGTGCATCGAGTGAAGACGGGGATAGTCTGCGAGGATTCCGAATTTTATGTCATGGCTGCTCCCCTTAAACATAAGGTGACAGCCCATGGTTATCGATTGGTAGAACGCGATCGCGCAGGTAAGTTTGATGTCGGTAAGGCGATCGCGATGAATATTCCTGCAGGTCCAATTTTTGGTGAACTGAAACAGGGCAAAATTGTCACGTTGCCCGATGGTCGCAAAATTGATGGTAAGGAATTCTGCGGTGCTCCTCAGATTGGGCGAAAGATTGCCTATTGCACGGATACGATTTTTTGTGATAGCTCTGTGGATCTGGCTCAAAATGCTGATGTTCTAATCCATGAGACTACTTTCGCTCATCAGGATTCCGATATGGCTTTTCAGCGATTGCACTCCACTAGTACGATGGCGGCTCAAGTAGCACTTTTGGCGAATGTGAAGCAATTAATCATGACCCATTTCAGTCCACGCTATGCCCCTGGCAATGCGATTCTCTTGGAAGATCTTGTGAATGAAGCGAGAATGATTTTTGCGAATACAATTCCTGCCCATGATTTTATGACCTACGAGATTACGCCTTCGCAGTCTTGAATTCCAAAAGCGCCACGCTTTGGGTGGCACTTTTAGATTAACGTCAGTTCGACGAAGGCGGAAAATGGTAAAAATCGCTTAGCGATTTTTACCATTTTCCGCCATTTGCGCGGAGCGAAGCGCCGCGCAAATGGCGTTATCGAACTCGCGTTTGATTACTTACCAACAACAAAGCTAGATTTGAGATTTTGGGTATACTTTGCCCCACTTTTAGTGGTTTGAGCGATCGCAATCTCATAAGTAGCCTCATTATCAGCACGTAGCCAAGGTGAGCAATAACGCCCCACAGGTAAGGTGTAGATATGGTCATTGACCATTGCACCTTCACTAGGAGTCAGTTTTGGTGGAATTTTGAAGGCAATGGTGCGACGCTTGACATAATCGTTAGCCACTACGCCCGTTGCTGATTGCTTACTCAGGCATTGCACCTCGATTTGAGTGTCTTTGAGCAGTTCTCGCACCTTACCGCGATCTCTTAGGACAAGCTGATTTTCTGTCCCCACTCCTGAAATGCTTTGCAATTGAAAAGAACTTACACGATCGGGATTGAATCCCCCTGTAATCTTGACCACTTGCAGATTCTCCGCATTGTTAGCAGGAAGCACTTGATATTCTAAAGTCCCTGGCAACTGATATTGAATTTCAGCATTTTCATTGCGGACATTAACTGTGCCACCGATTTCCACGCGATCGACCCCTAAGACTGTCGGTGATTCGGAAGCCGCCCACTCAAATCGATAAAATAAACGGGCGGTATCTTTGAGATAGGTATATGCATCAGAAACATCGGAGCTAGGACGGAGTAGGCGCGATAGTCCGCTTCTTTCCACCCAAATATTTTTGATGAGGTTGACTTTTTTGCCCAAGGCAGCGGCGAGGGGTGAGCGATCGCTAGTAATTTCCGTAGGAATATCTAAGCGAGGAACCAGCGTTACCTTGCCATAGCTACCTGTTTCACCATTCCGTCCATTACTGCTGGGCTCACCATCGCGCCCATTTTGACAAGTGTAGGAGTTTGAATAAGAAACCCCCTTATTAGTGCGTCGATATAGCCAGTCATCTCTACGATATTCAGAAGACTTAGAAAATAAACTATCAAAATCGATCTCAAATCCATCACTGGAACGTCCGCATAACCGCGTTTCACTGGAATAATATTGCCACGCTGCCTTAGGATCACTGTAAGGTCTACGCTCGATCTGCACATTGCAATACTTAATGCGCCATTCTGCTTCTCGACATTCGCATCCCTTACCACTGAAAGCTCCTCGCCCATTTCTGCCTCCCTTGCCTCCAGCATTACGAATTTCGAGCTGTTTAAGGTTCGCAATATCTGTATAAAAAATGGTGACATTGCCACCATTACCGCCACGTCCGCCATTACCGCCATTACCACCACGCCCACCCGACGCTCCGATCAGAGAATTGGCAGGGCGATATGGCTGCTCACAACTACTAGCCGATCGCCCTGCGGTTCCATCTTCACCATCTTCTCCGATTGTGCCCGTCAGGTCATAGGCAGCAGGTTTACCATCACCGACAACTTTCAGATCTTGTCCATCACGACCACTCCGACCATCGCGACCCCGATCACCATCCTGTCCTGTTACCCCAAAGGTGGTTTGGGCGATCGCCGTAAAACTCATGAGTTGCCATGTCAGAATTGCAATTGGTACAGATTGAATTAGCGATCGTGGGTTTAGCATATGCAAAGTCTATAAAAATAATCGATTAAATCTAAAAGACCCAAATTTTTGAGTGCGGCGAAGCTGCGCTCAAAACCAGCAGAATTAGGATTTTGTATTGCTGTTGACAAACATGAGGCAAACTGAGTTCCAACTCTTACTTTAAACTAAGCAGTTATGTCCGCCAATTTATGTCTAATTTATGTTTATAAATCAGGGTCAACAACTAGAAGTATATAGCAGTCAACATCCTCAGGAAGTGCTGCTGGTTAAATTAAAAATTGCTGACGAAATCGATGAAGTCATGATTTTTAAGGGTTTTTCGAGTTCTTTAGTGCGATCGACTGCCTTTGACCCTGATGTCCCCGTAATTCCTGATCATGCTGAAATTATCACTATTGATCGCCTCACCGCACCCTACAAGCCAAATCATCCTAATTACATCCAACAAGGGATAACATGGGAAGAGTTTAAAGATTATTTGTGAGCAATGCTCCTCACCAAATGAACTTGAGAAATATGCTTGACGAAACAAGGGAATTTATTTATACGCGGCAGGTGAGAATTGCTTCGCTATTGCTCTATCAAAATGTCTTAGATCAAGCACCTTGGGAAGCTTACGAAAAACTGTTGAAGTCTTTGGCAAACTACGCGCTAGATGGTCATGAAAATAGTTCACGGCAGCTTAGTTACCTTTTTGCCTATGGTCAGTGGTTTCGAGCGATCGCCGCAACAGGCTATAACTGGCGTGACTATGTGATTTTGCAGATCTTGACTTCTGAGAATCCTTTTAGTCAGTTAGCTCAAGTTAAAAATTTCTCACAACTGCCGATGTCCTTAATTTCTGCGGTCAAGCATGATCTCACAATCTTAGAAGAGATGAGTTTGTGGGGTGGAGATAAACTGGTTGATTTTGTGAGTTCTACGAGCAATAACCATGTATCTTGGCAATTGTGTCCCAGTGATTTATCGAGACTTTCGGAATCGAAGCGATCGCTAATTCTTAAATTTCAAGCAACTGATGATTGGACGCAACTTTTACCCGAACTTGCCGATTATTACAAGCATTCGGGCACAGGTATATTCACCGATTATGAAGCTTTCCGTTGGCGCAAGGGGCATTTAGAGGGAATCTCTTATCCTGATCTGGTCATGTTATCGGATATTGTTGGCTATGAGTCCCAGCGTCAGGTACTTTACAAAAATACGGAAGCATTTCTAGTTGGTTATCATGCTCTCCATGTGTTGCTTTATGGCAGCCGTGGTACGGGCAAATCCTCAATGGTGAAGTCTCTGCTCTATGCCTATCGCGATCGCGGACTACGTTTAGTCGAAGTTGCCAAGGACGATCTCAAGGACTTACCAATCATTGCAGAAGTCTTACGCAAAGCTCCACAGAAGTTCATTATCTTTGTCGATGATTTATCCTTTGAAGAAGAAAGTGAGGACTATAAAGCGCTCAAGGTTGTTTTGGAGGGCAATCTCTCATCTCAGCCCCACAATCTATTGGTTTATGCCACTTCTAATCGTCGTCATCTATTGCGCGAGTACTTTAGCGATCGCCCGACGCTCAAAACCTTGAGTAATAGTGAAGAGGTTAATCCTTGGGATACAGTCCAAGAAAAATTGTCCTTAAGCGATCGCTTTGGCGTGACCTTGACCTTCCTCAAGGCAGATCAAGAAATCTATCTTAAAATTGTGCATCACCTCGCGAAACGGGCAGGCATCACCTTACCAATTGAAGATCTTGATTTTCGCGCCTTACAATGGGCAACACGCAATAATGGTCAGTCAGGACGCACTGCCCAACAATTTATCGACTTTTTACAAGCAGACCTCGGAATTCAAAAATGAAGAAAGCGGGCTAAGCCCGCTTTCTTCATTTTTAAGCATAATTATGCTTTTGTTTTGAGAACAGCTTCACCGAGGGCTACCCATTGGGCAACATCTAGATCTTCGGCGCGTACCTGTGCATTAATCCCCATTCCTTCTAAAATTTCAACTAAGCGATCGCGATCGATTTCTGAGATGAGATTGTTGCGGAGCATCTTGCGCTTCGTGGCAAAACCAATGGTGATCAAGCGCTCTAGAAATTTAGGATCACTGGCGGGTGTGATCGGTGGGCGCGGGATAATGCGAACCACTGCCGAATTGACCTTTGGTGGTGGATAGAATGCCGAGGCGGGGACATCACAAATAAATTGACAATCCGCAAGATATTGAATCTTGACACTGAGGGCATTATAGGCTTTGTGTCCTGCTTTGGCGGCAAGGCGATCGCCGATTTCCTTTTGCACTAGCAAGACAATTTGCTCAAATTGCTGCACTGGTTCGGCAAGAGTTCCTAATAGCTTTTTGAGGATTTCCCCTGTGATGTTGTAGGGAATATTAGCAATGACTTTATTGGTTTGGGAAGGAAGGGGAATCTCCAGAATGCTACCTTCAATTAATTGAAAATTTGGCTGCTTCATGGTGTTGCGAAGCTTGGCACAAAGATCGCGATCAATTTCTACTGCTGTCAGTGACTCCACAAAGGGCAATAGTAAACGGGTCAGATTGCCCGTCCCTGGTCCAATTTCTAAAATGCGATCGCTTGGTTGTAATTGTCCCGCTCGCAAAATTTTGTTAAGTACCGCATCACTCCGCAACCAATGCTGTCCAAATTGTTTACGTGGGCGGATTTTGTTCGAGCTATCAATGGGTTTATCGAGATTGGTCATTGCGATCGCTAAATTAGATGCTTTGCATCCACCAAATTCTTTAGTATTGTAGGCACTAAATTTTTTGATTGAATGCTAGCTAATGTACTTAAGTTATTATCGCTAGATAATGATCGCTAGACCATGATCGCCAAATTATCATTGCCAAATTATTATTGCTAAGTTATTAGCGCTGAATGTGCAAAGACAATCTTCCTCGTTTATCATTCGCCACGCTAGTTCTAGGGATGTTGGTCATGTGTCAGACATCTTGACCGAAAGCTTTTATCGGAGTCATGATCGCAAAGTCAATTTTTTGCTGCGCTACTTTACGGATCTAGTCTATCCACTGTTGCGATATGGAATTATGCTTGATCTCAATAGCCGCTTTAGTGAGCAAACACCTTGCTATGCCTGTCTTGTCGCTACTCATACCGCCAACAAGTCCCAAGCGATCGCTTCATTAGAAATTTGTATGCGCTATGTACCAACAAAATCTCAGGGTGGCTTTTGGCTAGGGCGCACTATGCAGCAATATCCCTATATTTTTAACTTAGCAGTGCATCCACAATGGCGACGACGGGGTGTGGCAAAGCAACTACTCCGAGCCGCCGAGCAAACCGTGAAACAATGGGGGTTTTCACGACTGTATATGCATGTACTAGAGGATAATCATCCAGCGCGCAATCTGTATGATGAGATTGGCTATCGCATCCATGACCAAGAAGGTGCTTTCAATTATTGGCTACTGGGGCAGCCACGAAGATTTTTGCTACAGAAAAAATTTAATGATAGATAGATTGTGTGGCTTTGCCACACAATCTATCTGAGTTGCTTCGCACCGCCTTTATTGGTAATCAAGTTACAATATAGCTGTGCTGAAATAATTTATCAGGAGTACATCTGTCAACTATGACCATCGCCACCGATATCCCTACCTCCCCAGATCTCCAACTTAGTGAAAGAGAGCAAGAACAAAGCTATCAAATCGCCAAGGCAGCAGCGATCGCTGCTGACGATCGCAAGGGAGAGAATATCGTTTTACTCGCGATCGGTGAAGTTTCTAGTTTGGCAGAGTATTTTGTCATTGCCTCAGGATTTTCTAAGGCACAGGTACGAGCGATCGCAGGTGCTACCGAAGAAGCGATCGAAGAAAAGTTTGGACGTAAGCCTAGGCATATCGCAGGTGAACAGGATGGCACTTGGATTTTGCTGGACTATGGTGATGTGATTGTCCATGCAATGATGGCTCAGGAACGTGAGTATTATGACCTAGAGGCATTTTGGGGACATGCACCAAAGTTAGAAGTAGTTTTTCCTGTTGCAGAATAGCCGAATATATTGCTTTGCAAGTAAGCAGTTAATGATGCTTTCTATGGGTAAGCGCAAAGTATAGTGGGCGGAGCTAAGCTCCGCCCACTATACTTTTGGTTACATTGCTATAAAAATGTGATGCAAAGCATTGAATTTTATTAATTGGCATTGACAACCTCAACAAGCGATAATTGATAAATATCGTTTACATTGGGATACATCAGAATTTATGAAGGTTGGCGATCGCGTTCGTGTAAAGACACAACTCAGTGTCTTTCATCATCCTGAACACAAGGGTATATCCTTTGATATTACAGGACTAGAAGGAGAAGTTGTGCGTATACATACAGAGTGGCATGGTCGTCCGATCAGCCCTAACTATCCCTATGAAGTGAAATTTTCGCCTAGATTTGTGACGCATTTAAGTGATCATGAAATAGAATTAGTCAGCTAACTCAAACCTAATCACGATCTGTACTCTGTGCAGATCGTATTGCTCTATATAGCGATCTGCAAATGAGTGCATACTCCATTAAAAGGTTTATCTATGGAAGCAACTATTTTCGGTATTGTTTTCGCTCTTTTAAGTGGCACTTATATCTATCGCTCCTTTCGGATTATTGAAGAAGGGCAAATTGCACTGGTGGAGAGATTCGGTAAATATCAAAAAACGATGGAACCGGGGATTAACATCGTTCTACCATTTCTTGATCGCGTGTCTCTTATTAAAAGTGCCCGCGAACAGGTTTTAGAAATTTCACCACAACCCTGCACCACCTCCGATAGCGTCAGTGTCAGCGTCAGTGGCGTAATGTATTGGCAAATTACGGATCTCAAACAGGCGAGATATAACATTGAGAATGTGGATAAATCTCTCGTTGTTTCCCTTGCCACCCAAATCCAAACTCAGATTGGGCGATGCGATCTTGATAACATCATTGGTGGACAAGAGCGGATTAACGACGAAATTTTAGAAGGTATATCCAGTGACACAAAAGACTGGGGCATTAAAGTTTTACGGGTCAGACTAGGCGAAATCACGATCCCGACCTCAGTACTGCAATCGATGGAAAAGCAAAAGGCTGCTGAAATCGAGAAAAAAGCGATGATTTCGCTGTCTGAAGGGGAAAAAACCTCCGAAATCAAAAAAGCTGAGGCGGAGGCACTCTCGAATAAAGTCCTTGCCGAATCAGAGCGTCAAGTTCAGCTAGAGCAGGCGGAGGCAATGGCTTTATCAATCGAGCGGATTGCTGAGGCGATCTCTAATCACACTCATGGTAGAGATGCCGTGCAATATTTATTAGCTCAAAAATATCTAGAAATGGGACAGGCGATCGGTCAAAGTCCAAGTAGTAAAGTTTTATTTATGGATCCACAGTCAATCCCTGGGGCGATTCAATCTTTATTGGCGATGACCGATAGTAAGATTGTTGAGGCGATCGCTAAGCAACCCTTTGGAGCTGTTAGCAATATTCCCCCATCCGTACGCAATTTACCTGAATCTAAACCACCATTACCTGATATTAAACCCTTTAATCCACCATCAGATAACGAGAAATTTCATCCACCTCCTCAAGAGTAGGATGCGTAATCCGACATCTATTCTTTTATATAGATAATTCAAATAAAAAATAGGGCTTCGACTCCGCTCAGCCAACGTATTATAGATGGCTGAGCGGAGTCGAAGCCTCTTTTAACTTATTTAGAACTGCTATAACTTGTCACGAAAAGCCCACAGAATTCTTTACCAATGATTTGGGACAAAACGTTGTTGTTACGCTCTCTACAGTTCAATAATCCAAAAAAGAAGCGCACCCTTTGGGTGCGCTTCTTTTTTAAGGAATTAGTCCGCCACCACTACCTATGCCGAGCCGTTCTGCCACGCCAGAAGTAAGCGGCAATAAAGTCACCACCATCCAAAACAACGCCACAACTCCTAAAGCCTCGCGATCGCCATCTAGTTCTGACAATTCATTCAGCATTGGACGCTCCAGATCGCGCAGCAGAATTAAGACAATGCCACCCCAATACAGCGCAAGGGGATTAATCACCGTGGCAATTACCAAGAAAATTAGCGTTAATACCGTCGTCCAACTGGCGATCCTCCGCCCATAAACGGATTGGACAATGCGACCACCATCCAACTGTCCCGCAGGCATCAAGTTTAGAGCCGTAATTGCGGAACCAAGCCAACCCAAAATTACTAGAGGGTGAATTGAGATCAAATTATTGTGGAGCGCATCACCGAGGAATAACTTCGCGAGGGTTCCTGCTAATACCGAAGCTTGGAAAATCTGGCTAGGTATCTCAATATTGCCCATACCGATCGCCGATAGATATAAACCCGCAATCAGTACAATCAAAGATAACAAACCACTAGCAACTGCTGGGGCGATCGCAATATCGAATAGAGCCTGACGATTGGGCAGAGGCGAAAAAATGCGGCTAAATGCACCAAAGGAGCCTAATTGCGATGAAGGTAAGAGAAATGGCAAACTCAGCTTGACTTTATATTGATTTGCCATAAATCGCATTGCCAATTCACGCATGCCTAAAATCGTGGCAACGCCAATGGCAAAGGGCAATCCTGCTAAATAGTCTTGAGCCGTCTGTGCGGCAGGAATACCAGCTACCTGAGCTCCTAAACTCAAGGCTGTATAGGCATTTGCAAAAATCAATACCGCAATCAAAACCCTTTGGGGAATCGTATCATTGTCAACAGCAATATCTCGATGTGGCAGCACAATCACCACAGGCTTGCGGTCTTGACCTTCTACCAAAAACAGATTGTATTTATTACCAAGGCGATCGCGCAAAGAGGTCGTTAAGCGATCGTGGACAACATCAGGCTCACCGCGCAAGTTCCCTTTAAAAATTGCTCCCTCTTGATAGGGAATTGTCTCAGTGAGGTAATAGGTTTCAATCCCAAAAATACCCTGTATCAGTTTCAGATCTTCGGGAGGGAGCGCCTTAAACAGTTTTAGCTGTGTCTTCCCCTGAGACATAGCTACGGCAATGGGCGTATTTACAGGTTGAGTTTGGGATTGATTATTTGCTGAATCGCCCTGCAAATTAGCGCGATCGCTATTAGCTTCAAGCTCCCGTTTTAGCTTTTGTTCGATCTCTGATCTTTCAGCAGTAGCTACCTTACGCAATTGGTTACCAATTGCCACATAGGCGATCGTCGAACCGAGCAATAGAAACAATAGAGTTGTGAAGTTAATGAAAACACCTGAGACAAACAAGCCAAAGTAAACTAACCACGGTGACATCAAGGCTACGAATTGCAGCCAAGAAAGTAGTCCAAGTTTGCCAAATTTGCGCGATCGGATGTATCCCCAACCGATCAGGGCAAGGGTAATGATAAATACGGCAATGGGAATAAATGGGGTTGATCTCATAAACATAAATTACAGGAATTTTTGAAAGCAATCCAAAATTCCTCACAATTTCTTGATGGTTTGGAGGTGTTGTGCTTATCCACTTTAGCGAGAAACCGTAATTTATAGAGATCTTAAACCATTTGTAATTTACGTAGCTTTGGGTTCGCCTAGCTAATATCATGTTTTATTCACATTCTTACCCCAAAATCCCTAACTTTAATCTCATCTGGGGTTAAGCTAGCAAATTTTAAAAGCCCAAAAGTAAAAGCCTCACTAAGCAACACTTTTACTTTTGGGCTAAGAGGGATGGTCTGCTATGCAAACCAACCCTCTTAGGTTTGATAATATAAACCGCTACATATAGCTAGCTGTCAGCAGCAATTTCTACTTTCTCCTGTTCGGTGGTAAATTCAGGGACAGGTAAAACTAAGCGATCGCTACACATTGACCGTAACTTATCGACAAATATTGAAGTCTCCGCCAACAAAGTCATGTTCTCATAGGCGGATCGATAGGCTTCTGAATACTCTACATTTAGGATCGGCGGATAAATTTGAGTAGGTTCAGTCGTTCCTGATGGCAAAGCTGCTAGACGGTCAGGATATCTTTGTGGCTTAGGTTGAGGCGTTGGTGCGATGGGAATACCTGCAATCTTGGAACGTCGAGGAAATGGAATCGGTGAAGTAGTTTTTTCTGCTGGAGCAAAAGGCGCTATTTCGGTAATTGGTACTTCGCGAGAAGAAGTACGCGGTGGCGTATAGTAAATTCGATCTTCATAAATTACAGCTACATCTCCACATACCAGCCGCTCAAACTCACGATTATAACGACAATTTGGTTCCCCCTTACGTTCCCACAACTGCAAAATTTGGCTAACAGAAACAGCTTTATATCTTCCCTGAAACAGTGCTTCGATTACTGCTTGACGCACCCACTCAGGTTTGAACTTGTTCCATTCACGAGTTAAGTCATTGATGGTATAGCCACCAAGATCGAAACTGTAATGTTGCAAGAGGGCGATCGCAATTTCCATTGGGGCGACGTTAGCTCAAATTATGTATCATTATCTTATCATTTAAAATCGAGAAATGTGAAGCTAGAAACCTAAAAAACAGGCTAGCCAAAGATATGACTAGCCCGTTAGTTGCATATTTAACTCGCAAGATTCGACACCTTACTGCAAGACGAGTTTGACGTTGGCATTGTTTAGACCAGGACGCTTCACTTCGGCTAGAGCCTTGTTCACTGCATACTTTTGGTTGATCGAATTGATCAGTTCAGTCTGATTGTGCTTTTTGGCAACACCCCAGAGATCAGCAATTAGATCAAAAGATCCATCTGCATTGCGAGACCAACCTAAATCATAGTCGCCTTCAAGAGTCGCTACAATGTCGGCACGGATGCGCTGGCTGTTATAGCCGCGAACATCAGCTTCAGTATTAACGGTAATACCCAGATCGCGCAAAGACGACTTGAGGACTTCGGCATCAGTAATTTTTGTGCGAAGAGTGCTGAAATGAGACATAATAGTGTAGCTCCTGTAAATAATTGTGAACTCAACTGTTAACTCGGACGTGAAACATAAGAGTTTTGGTGGTTCTTACTCCTATGTTAGCTGCTAGTCTAAAAGTCTTTTAAGAAGACTTTCTTTAGAATCTAGCCTTAACCCTACTGCCTGCAAAACAGTAGGATAAGCTTTTTAAAACTCCATACGCTGGTATTCAGCGACAGAGGTGGCGGCGGGTCTTGCCCGCATCCTTGCCCAATCACGCAGAGCAGCAACCTGCTCAGTCATCGTGCGTGAGAGGGGAGTTGTAGATTTCACAGCCGAAATGATGTCTAGCTGTGTAAACTCCCGATCTTGGGCAAAAGCTTCATACATAGCGGCAATTACCGCTTGCTCGATCTCTGCCCCCGAAAAACCATCGCTTACCTTCGATAGCTGCTCAAGATCGAACCTTTCTAAATCTGGACGACGCTTCCGTAAATGAATTCGGAAGATATCTCTACGTTCTTCGGAATTAGGCAAATCGACGAAAAATAGCTCGTCAAACCGTCCCTTCCTCAGAAATTCCCCAGGTAACTTTTCGATACGGTTAGCAGTTGCCATGACAAATACAGGCGATTTTTTCTCCTGCATCCATGTTAGGAAAGTGCCAAAGATTCGTGATGATGTACCACCATCGGAATCTGCTGAACCTGCACCGCCAGCAAAGGCTTTATCTAGTTCATCAATAAATAAAATCATTGGTGAAATTGATTCGGCAACTTTGAGGGCATTGCGTAAATTTGCCTCTGACTTACCTACAGTAGAACCATCATAAACGCGACCCATGTCTAGTCGAATGAGTGGTAGCGACCATAGTCGAGCCGTAGTCTTGGCGATTAGGGATTTTCCACAACCAGGGACACCGAGAATCAGCATTCCCTTGGGCTGAGGTAATCCATAGTTTCTGGCTCTTTGGCTAAAGGCATTCGATCGCTGTTGCAACCAATGCTTTAACTCTTCCAGGCCCCCAACTGCATCTAAATCTTCTTCATCTTCGATATATTCGAGAATGCCATTGCGCCGAATTAGTTGTTGCTTTTCGGACAGGACAATTTCAACCTCTTCTTCAGTAAGCCGACCACTGCTAACTTGGGCTTTGCGATAGACTTTTTCAGCTTCATCTTGAGTAAGCCCTAGTGCTGCCCTGACTAGTTTTTCGCGAGTTTCTGAAGATATCTTCTTAGTGCGGCCTTGTCCAAGCTGTTGATCGAGGACTTCTTCGATCGCTTTAATATCTGGCAGAGGAAAATCAAGTACAACGATATCTTTCTCTAGTTCAACAGGGATCACTTGGACTGGCGACATCAAAATGATGGTTTTTTGTGTGCCCTTAAAGTTAGCCACTGCATCACGTAAGAATCTAACAGCTACTGGATGATCAAAGAAAGGATGCGCGTCTTTAAAGATGTAAATAGCAGGATCTTTTTGATCAGCACGGATAACCCATTGCAGAGCTGCTTGAATTGACTCGGTGTTATGTTGGGCTGCTGCTGTCGCTTGACCATGCTCAACAATGCCACGGGTCGAAGTCCATACAAAGACGCGACGTACTGGTTTGAGTTGAGAGATGGTAGCGATCGCCCGTTCTGCTCTTTCTTCCTCTGGTGTGTTGAGGTAGATCAAGGGATATTGGGCTTGAATTAAAATGCTAAGTTGTTCTTGCATATAGTAATACAGAGGTTTACGCCTCCATCCTCACCTTGTCTACAGATAAAAATTAATGGTCTAAGGTCTAGAAATTCAGTTGATGGATACTAGTTCCTCGCCTGCGCTGTCAGCTTTGGCAACAGTTACAGGTAAAGTCTGAGTACGATTGCCCCCGATGGCTAGCAAGTCACCATTACGGATTACGACTGTCTGAGAACAGCTTGGACAGTTATAAGTTTGATGAGTATGCCCGATACCTGAAGACTCCACAATGTCAGCGTGGGATAGGTAAAAGCTGATTGCCTTTTCTGCCAAGTCTGACATCGAATCACCATCAATAGCAGAGCGAATCTTAAGCTGCTGATGTAGTCGTTCGGGGAGATAAAAAGTTACCTTTTGCTTGTCTTGCATAGTGGTTAAGAACAGTGAATACCCGGGTATGCAACTAAGGTACAGGGAGAATTTGATACTGTCAAGGAGTCATACCGTTATGACAGCAATAGCTTAATATTTTGTTACAATAAGTCTATTGCATTGCGTTCTTGAAAACGCCAAAAGATGATATGAAGTAATGCAAAAATGAGCTTTGGGAACAAAACTGCTGCTATTTTGTCCTGATGTTTAGTACAGTGCATCCTTGAAGTAAAGCCTGAAAGTACAGCAAGTACCAAATTAGTGCATTTAAGTTAATGTAACTAGACCTCAATGGAGTCAAGTATGGACATTTATAAGAGTTGCCAAGTAAATATGGCTAATCTAGGCTGGGGAGCCTTGGTAGGAATTGCCGCTACTTTGGCAATAACTGCACCTAGTTTTGCTCAAAGCGCGATCTCGTTAGGTCGCAATTTTCGACCAGATCCTGCAACTTTGCAAGGTAATGGAGGGGGAAATGTTAGTCTTGCGAGTCTTGCGGGAATTGCGGATAATTGTCGTGGTTTCGCAAACGCTGCGCCAAATCACACGATTACTTTGAACGAAACTTTGCCTTTGCTAGATCTATTGGTTTACACCAATAATGTTAATGATGATCCAACCATGCTAGTAAAAGGACCTAATGGCATTGTTATTTGTACCGATGATGAGTCAGGTGGGCGTTATCCACAGGCTAATCGCCGCTTACCTAGAGGTACTTATCAAGTTTGGGTTGGTTCTAAAAATGTCAATCAGTCTTTTCGTTATACCTTGTCTTTGAGTGAAATAGTTCAAAAATGAAATTCTTGAAACAGCCAATTACTTTACTAGGAGTTGCTTTAGTCCCGATTTTGTTATCTGTCGCTCCAGCCATGAGCCAAGAAACACTTAAGCCGCTCTCACCAAGATTTACTCCCGATCCTCAAGTTTATTATGGTAAAGCGGGGGGAGATGTACCTTTACAAGCGATCGCTACCAGTAAAGCTAATGGTTCATGTCAAGGATTAGCTGATCAAGCTCCTAACCACACTTTAACAATCTTGAAAAATTTTGGTTTTTTAAGTTTGAGTGTATCGGGCGATCGCAACTTATCTTTATTGGTCAAAGGACCTGATGGGATATATTGTCGCAGTGGTAAGAGTCCTGAATTGTCAGGTGCTTGGGTATCGGGACAATATGAAATTTGGATCGGTACGGCAAATGGAGATCGCGTAAATTATCAATTATCAGTTAGCGAAACTAGTCCATAAAAAAAGCCGCGCAATGCGCGGCTTTTTTTATGGACTAGTTTCGTGAATTATATCTGTCGCCATTTCAAATAGTCTAGCTATCATGACTTGGAAATATTCCAATAGGGAAGCTGTTGGTTAGGTTCGATTTTGACTCCCTCGACTCCTTTTTGAGCAAAGGCATATTCTTTGTTTTGCCAGAGAGGAATGAATGGCACATCTTGCGCTAACAGGTCTTGAATTTGTTGCAAAATTTGCGATCGCTTCGCTGGATCCCTTTCTTTACGCTGATTAGCGATCAATTCATTCATTTTCGGACTGTTATAAAACGAGCCTTGGAACTGACTACCTCCTTTTTTGCAGCGATCGCCTTCCGCCTCTTCACAGTCTAGAAAAGGCTTGATGTAATTATCAGGATCGAGAATATCGGGAGTCCAATCTAGCAAGTAGCTGGGATATACACCTTTATCAATGAACGCATATCCAACTGTATTTTCTACTCGTTCAGTCTTAACTTGCAGAATTTTACCGACATTTTTCTGAATAGAGGCTCGGAGTGTGCTAGCCACAAGGTCGCCATTGCCACCATACTTCGGCGAATACCAGATCGTGACTTGAGCAGGTTTATCGTCGGAATATCCTGCTTCTTGGAGCAGTTGCTTTGCGAGTTTGCCGTTGCCTTCGCCGCCATATTTTTCAAATACAGGTTTAGAGTCCGCAAAAGCACTAGGAATTAAACTATAGAGTGGGGCGCGTTGATTAAAGAATATGCGTGATTCGAGTAGTGGGCGATTTATCGCCGCAGCAAGGGCTTGACGCACGCGCACATCATTGAGTGGTGATTGCTGCGTATTCAAAACCATATAGAGAATCGTTGCCCCCTGTCCTGAAGCGATCGTCCAACCATTTTGCTTGGCATTGGCTTCAACATTCTTGACTTGAGTAGGCGTAAGTGTTTGAAAAGCAACATCTACAGCTCCTGTTTTAAAGGCATTGAGCAAGTTGGCATTAGATGAGAAAAACTGAATATCAATACCCTTGTTAATCGGCTTTTTGCCCCAGTAGTCAGGGAAAGCATCAAGACGTAAATAACTACCTTCTACAAACTGAGTAACTTGATAGGGACCTGTGCCTACTAATTTATCGGGTAAGAATAACAGCGCACCTGTCTTTTCATCCTTAATATGTTTGTAGACCTGAGGGGAAATTGCGGCTGCACCTGTAAAGGCTAAAAACTTAGGAAAAAACTGTAAAGGTTGTTTGAGTTTGAAAATTAGCTCGCTGTCATTAGGAGCAGAAATTGATTCGATCACATCGCCCAAAATATAGGCTGGCGTGCCCTTGGAGTTGATGAAGCGCTCCAAGGCAAATTTCATCGTATAGGCGTTAAAGTTAGTGCGATCGTGAAATTTGATGCCCGTTCGTACTGGTACGGTGTAAGTTAAGCCATCATCACTCACTTTGGGCATATCTGTCGCTAGTTGCGGCACTATCTCATTAGAGCCTTCTTTATAGGTGTAGAGGCGTTCGAGAGTGTTATAAAAAACATTGCTGATAAAAAATTCATTGGCATCGGCAGGATCAAGGGTACGGATTTTGCTGGTCGTACCTAAAACGATGCGCTCTTCTGTGCGATCGCTTATCCCTAATTTATTCCCATTGTTGATATTTTTGCCATTGGTACAACCAAACATGGCAATTGCTATTAGTAAGGCGATCGCCAACCAAGCCCAAAAGCGCCGCAGCAAATATCTCATTGATCCCTTGATTGATTTATTAGCCAAAAACATAACTGTACTTAATACTGCTCAATCTTCTCACAATGTCGTAACTACAGCTCTTTGCGCTGCCTTAAAAACAGATAAATTTTCAAAAAGCTGGCGAATCCAGCTTTTTGAAAATTTATCTACACATACACAAAAACTCAATAAGCGGTAAGTAGCTGAGCATAATTACCAACCAGAGTAGAACCTATGGTAGACACTACAAGTGTGCCAAAGTTTTTTAGATTTTATCCTAGTTATTTAGGTTAAACTTCATCAACATAAAGTCTTAACTAAAATCTTGAATTTAAGATCAATTATGAAAAATTTTAAATCCTCTCTGATATTAATAGCTTGTATATCCTGGGTGACAAATCCTGCGATCGCAACCTATGCTGAAAATAATCAAAATGTGAGATCGTCTACCCCAATTACCACTCCGATCAAGTCAAAGAGACAGCTAGCAAGAGAAGTCCTTGTGGAACTAGGCATTGGGAAGCAATATGACCTATATTTTTGGAACAGTGTCGATATCTCGTATGGAACGGGAACAAGAACTAAGTTTAGTGAATGGCTCCAAAAGACCTTGGCAAGAGTGGCAGGATGGAAATATGTGGAATCTCAATATGTGTCACGTTTAGAAGCTAACTTTTCAGAATTAGAATTACAGGAATTGCTGGAGTTATCTAAACGCCCATTGATGAAAAAGCTGCTTCGTTCCAAGATTCAAGCTTATGAGGAGACAGGAGAGAAAAGAGCTAAATTACTTTATCAAGCTTGGGATGATTATAATTCAGGCAAGATCGCAATTCCCTCCAATCTGATGAAGTAACTATGTCTTTATCTAATGCTCTAGCATCAAAAGTCAAAATACTAGGTGGCTGTCACTGTGGAGCCATTCGCTTTCAGGTGAATGTGAGTAAATATGAAGCTCTCGATTGCAATTGTTCGATTTGTCAAAAAAAGGGAATCTTACATTTAATTGTTCCCCCAGAAGACTTTGAGCTATTGCAAGGCGAGGAGAACCTGTCTACTTACACCTTTAACACAGGAATTGCGAAGCATCATTTCTGCAAAACCTGTGGTATTCATCCCTTTTATCGTCCGCGATCGCATCCCAATGATTATGACGTAAATGTGCGCTGTCTAGATGGTGACGCAATGTCTCTCTTTGAAATCGTGCCTTTTGATGGCAAACATTGGGAAGAAAATATTCAACAAATTACTTAGGGCTTACGCAATAAGTAGATTTGGAGGGTTCTTCGCACCCTCCAAATCTACTCAAAATCTAAATTTATTGGACTTTTGTAATCCCCTCTCCAAAAAAAGAAGCCTCGCATTGCTGCGAGGCTTCTTTTTTTGGAGAGGGGATTAGCTACAAGCTACAGGTGCGCCGAGTTCTTTGGGAGTGGCGAAGGAAGTTCCACAACTGCAAGACTTGCTAGCATTAGGATTGCGGAAACGGAAACCGCCACCTAAAAGGTCTTCGGTATAGTCGAGTTCTAAACCCTGCAACTGAGGCAAGTTGCTATTGTTGATGACAATTTTGACACCGTTGTATTCATACTCGTTATCATCAGCTTCTAGTTGTTCCGCGAAGTCCATCAAGTAAGACAACCCAGAGCAACCACCTTGCTTAATGCCTAGGCGCAGAGGGGCTGAAGTTGCCCGTTGGTTTTGCAAATTTCTCACGCGAGCGATCGCGGCATCAGTCAATGTAATCATACGAAATTTTCCTATATACGAATTGTGCTAAGTGCCATCTTAGTCTTCTAGCAAGACAAGTGCAATACTGGCGAGAGCAACATTGGTATAACCCGCAACTTTAGCAGCTTTGTATAAGGGTTTGGTGAGTGGGAATTTATGTACACCGAAGATACGGACACCTTGATCAAGCAACAGTCCAGTTTTGAAATGAAAATTGCGGTGTAATTTGACAGCTTTAGCAAGTTTAGCTTTGGGGTTACAACAAACCATAGCTTTTTCTCCAGAAAATTTCGACAACTGCCTCTATGTTATCGCAATCATCTAGAAAGTGTGGTGTATGCCTTCATTGCAGTTGTAATTTTGCCTACGGAAAATTACAACTGCAATGCCTTGATTTGTTTCCAAATGAGTACCCATTCATTTGGAAACTGCAATATCCCTTATTCTGAGGGAGTTGACGTAAAATTGGTTATATCTTGATTTTTTCCTGTCTTATGCAATTTGCCGATCGCCTTCAACCTCTTCAGTCAAATGTATTTGCCGATATGGACATTGCCAAAAGTCGGGTCAAAGCATCAGGCAAACAAGTAATTGACCTGTCATTAGGTTCATCGGACTTGCCCACTGATAAATTTATTTTAGAGGAGATCGCTAAAGCATTAAATGATCCTAGTACTCATGGCTATTCTTTATTTGGGAGTACATTAGAATTTCGAGAAACCGCAGCAAAATGGATCCAACAAAGATTTGGAGTAATTGTCGATCCTGAAACGGAAGTATTGCCGCTCATTGGCTCACAGGAAGGGACAGCGCATTTACCCTTAGCCTTACTAAACCCCAATGATTTTGCCCTCTTGCAAGACCCCGGTTATCCCTCCCACTATGGCGGCATTCATATGGCAAGTGGTCAAGTTTATGGAATGCCCTTACTTGCTGAGAATAACTTTTTGCCAGTCTTTGCCGATATTCCATCCGCAGTCTTAGCCCAGTCGAAAATGATGGTATTGAGTTATCCTCACAACCCTACCACCGCAACTGCTTCATTAGAATTTTTTCAATCTGCGGTGAAGTTTTGCCAACAGCATCATCTTGCCTTAGTGCATGACTTTCCCTATGTCGATCTAGTCTTTGATGGCTCAATTCAGCCTTCGATCCTACAAGCTGATCGCGATCGCCAAGTCAGTATTGAATTTTTCACTATGTCCAAATCCTATAATATGGGCGGGTTTCGGGTTGGTTTTGCCGTTGGTAATCGCGAATTGATTAGAGCTTTGCGGCAGATTAAAGCTGTAGTAGATTTCAATCAATATCAAGGCATTATGCGCGGGGCAATTCAAGCTTTATCAGGCGATCGCACCTCCATTGACCATGTAGTTGACACGTTTAAGACTCGACGCGATGTGATGATTGATGCCCTGCAAGCAATTGGTTGGCAGATTCCTCGCCCTGCTGCCACGATGTATCTCTGGGCAAAACTACCTGAAGTTTATGCTCATGATTCCGTCAAATTTTGTCTAGATTTAATTGCGGAGACAGGAATTGCGCTCTCACCAGGAGCAGGTTTTGGTAAGCATGGTGAAGGATATGTCAGGTTTGCGCTAGTATATCCCCCTGAAATATTAAGGGAAGCTGCTAGTAAGATCGGTCAATTTCTGCAAACATCGTCAAATTAGCCCTATCTCAAGGTCAAGTAAAAGTTTGTTTCTCCACTGAAGTGGAGAAACAAACTTTTACTTGACCTTAAATATTTTATCGTTTGCTCAATAACCAATAGGTCATCATTTCGCCACGCCCTTTCACCTCAATATTTCCCCTTGCCTCTAGTACATAATCTTGTTTCAAACATTCATAAGTAGAGCTTGTTACCTGTATATAGCCCGCTTGACCATGAGATTCCATGCGTGAAGCAATGTTAACTGCATCCCCCCATAGGTCATAAATAAATTTCTTAATGCCAATTACACCAGCGATGACGGAACCTGTGTTAATACCTATACGCAACTCTATTGATTCGCTTAAAATGCTGTGAGAGTTTTGCATATAGGCTTGCATATCTAGAGCCATATTCGCGATCGCCTGTGCATGATCGGGACGAGCAATTGGTAAACCGCCCACAACCATATAGGCATCACCAATGGTTTTGATCTTTTCTAACCCATACTTCTCGGTTAACTTATCAAAAGCCGAAAAGATCTGATTAAGTCCCGTAACTAGCTCCATCGGTTCCATTCTGGACGATAGGCTCGTAAATCCGACAATATCTGCAAACAGAATAGTGACATTCTCAAAGTACTCGGCGGGTGATTCGTTTGTTTGTTTCAGGCGATCCGCGATCGATGCTGGCAAAACATTGAGTAATAGTCTTTCAGAACGTTCTTTTTCTTGTCTTAGCTCTGCTGTGCGGAGTTCCACCCTTTCCTCTAGTTCTTCATTCGCAATGCGAAGGGATTCTTGACTTTGGTATAGAGCCGCAAATGATTCCTTTAATTGGGCGGTCATGTGATTAAAAGAATGCCCTAAAGTGTCAATTTCGATAATGGAACTTGTATTTACTTTCTGGTCTAGATTACCTTGAGCAATTTGTTCAGAGACTTGGGCAAGTTGTAATAAAGGGCGAGAAATCCAATAGGCTGTACGAATGCCAAGCCCAACGGCAATACTCAGAGCTATCAAGCATAAGACTATCGTATTGCGATTGTTTTGATTGATCTGGTCCATGAAGTCGTTTTCAGGGACGACGACGACAGTGAGCCAATCAATACCGCGCCCATCTTGCATGGGTAGAACTTGAGCATAATACCAAGAACCATCACTGGTTTTGAATTTTAGATTTTGCCCATTTTGAATTGATTTAAAATCACCAAACTGTTTGAGTAGCTGTTGTGTTGTTGCCTTGACAATCGAATTATCGCTCTGAGCCGCCGCAATTCTTTCTACTGTACGATTATCCCCTTCGCCAATAACTCTAAATGGTTGAGGAATAGTTGAACTCGCGACTAAATTGCCCGATCTCTCAATGATAAAGCTTTGACCATTAGTACTGATACTCAAATGATTGATAAAGTCTGTAATCCGAGTTAGGCGCACATTGATGGATAGGACACCGATTAAATTGTTCTGATTATCAAAAACAGGTGAGACGGGAGAGATCCCTAACACTGTATTTTTGCTAGAAAAAAACGGATAGATATCACTCCAAGTTGTTTTGCCAAGTTGTTTGGCAGCTTTGTACCAAGGACGTGTACGTGGGTCATACTTAGCGGTTTGGAGGAGTTGTTGGCGTTCTCCTTGAGCATCTAACAAGTAGGTTTCACGCTTGGGCATAGTCGCGCTAGTTACGATTTTGAGTTGAGAAGTTCCATCATCTTGATATTCAACTCCGACAAATTCCCCTTGCTCGTTACCATAAGCTAAATATCGCTCAAAACTTCCTGTATGAACGATTTGCCAAAAGTAACGCCGCAGTCCATCAAAGTCCTTAAGATTTAAGTTTCCACTTAAAATATTGGCATTACTCAACCATAGAGTGTCTTGAGATTGATTGAGATAGTCAATTACATGTTGTTCAATACGAGCGCTAATTTCTCCATTTAACTTATCCGCTAGAGTGTTGATTGCTTGTTGCCCATTCCTAAATGATAAATACCCGACTATGCCAACGGCTACAATAATTTCTAATACAAAGGGAATTACTATTGTTGTGCGGAGTCGAAACTTTGGTATGGGGAATTTGCCAGCACTCATAAAGTTTGCAATTTTTAATAAGATTATTACAGTTAATGACTAGATTGGTCGTCAGACATTTGTGCTGTTTTTAGATCCTAAAGCCATAAAAAAACACGCGAAGCGTGTTTTTTTATGGCTTTTATTCTACTTAGTTGCTGCTGTCTTTTTGGTTGTGTTTTTCTTCGTGGTTTTTGTAGCAGTTTTCGTTGTGGTTGACTTGGCTGTAGATTTGGTTGTGGCTTTTTTAGTTGTAGCTTTCTTGGTTTCGCTGGCAACTGTTTTAGTGCGCTTGCTAGTACTTTTGCTCGACTTCGATTTAGTCGCTAACATAGACAGCGCTTCATCTAGGGTAAGCGTATCGACGGATTGCTCCTTGGTCAGTGATACATTTATCTTGCCATGCTTTACATAAGCTCCATATTTACCATCGAGGATCTCGATCGCATCATCGTCATCAGGATGTTTGCCAAGGGATTTGAGGACTTTAGCGGCGGCAGCTCCACGTAAAACCTTGGGCTGAGCTAGTAATTCTAAGGCCCGTTCAAAGGTAATCGTGTAAGGATCATCAGTGGATTTGAGCGATCGGTTATCATCCTTATCGCCATTGCCCTTGACATGGCAAACATAGGGACCAAAGCGCCCTGTATTTACAAACACGCGATTGCCAGTATCAGGATGTGCGCCTAAAGTGCGAGGCAAAGCAAGCAGCTTTACGGCAACATCGAGAGTCACCTGTTCAGGCTGCATTCCCTTGGGCAAAGAAGCTCTTTTGGGTTTGGGAACTGCATCCGTAGCTTGTCCTAACTGCACGTAAGGTCCATACTGACCGACCATCATAAAGATTGGTTCATTGGTTTCTGGATGAATACCAACTTGATCAGGCCCTTCTAATTTTTGCTTGAGCAGCATTTCGATTTTGTCAGGGACGAGATCGGAAGGAGTCAAGTTTTGAGGAATGGAGGAATTGACGGTGCGATCGCCTTCTCCGACTTGGATATAAGCGCCAAATTTACCAATCTTCACCTTGACATCATCATCTAAGCCTTCGAGATGGACTGTCCTTGCAGCTTCACCATCGATGAGGCTATCACGAGCCTTGACCTGTCCACTTAGCCCTTGATCTCCCGAATAGAATTCTTTTAAGTAGGGCAACCATTCCACACTACCTGTAGAAATGTCATCAAGGGTCTGTTCCATTTTCGAGGTAAAGCTGGGATCAACGAGATTGGGGAAATGCTCCTCTAGCAGACTCGTTACAGCAAAAGCGGTAAAAGTTGGAATCAGGGCATTATTCACTAGCTGCACATAACCGCGATCGCAGATTGTGCCGATAATGCTGGCATAGGTACTAGGACGACCGATGCCTTCACTTTCCAACATTTTCACAAGAGCAGCTTCGGTATATCTTGCTGGTGGTTGAGTTTCATGTCCGACCGTATTTAATTCCCGACAGACAGGATGATCGCCCACTTTGAGCGGTGGTAAGGTGATTTCCTTTTCTTCCAATGCGGCATCGGGATCATCGGAGCCTTCGACATAGGCGCGGAAAAACCCTGCGAAATCAATTCGCTTGCCCGAAGCTCGGAAGATGGCATCCTCAACGGTTAACTGGACGCTGAGCATGGTTAACTGGGCATCTGCCATCTGCGAAGCTACGGTACGCTTCCAGATCAGGTCATATAGTGCCAACTCACGACCAGACAAACCCGTTTCCTGAGGAGTGCGGAAAGTTTCTCCCGCAGGGCGGATCGCTTCGTGGGCTTCCTGTGCGCCTTTAGATTTGGTAACGTACTGGCGAGGCTCTTTGCTGAGGAAGTTGTTGCCATACATCTTGGTTACGCATTGACGCGCCGCCGCGATCGCCTGTTGCGACAAATGCACGGAGTCAGTACGCATATAGGTGATGTAGCCCTGCTCATACAAAGCTTGTGCTACCCGCATCGAGTCCCTCGCCGACAGACGCAATTTACGGTTTGCCTCCTGCTGCATGGTCGAGGTGGTGAAGGGTGGTGAGGGCTTGCGGGTGGTGGGACGTTCTTCGAGATTGCTGACTGACCAGACCTTGCCATTCAGTCTCTCTTTGAGGGCGATCGCTCCTGCTTCATCCAGCAATAAAACCTTGCGACCCTTGGCAATTTTGCCCGTTGCCTCATCAAAGTCTTTACCAGTGGCTACATTCGTCCCACCAACGGAGACTAGCTGCACAGGAAATTCTTGCTTAGGTGCATAGAGATTTGCCTTCAAGTCCCAATAGCTACCTGATTTAAAGGCACGGCGCTCCCGTTCACGGTTCACAATGAGGCGGACAGCCACCGACTGCACTCGTCCTGCGGATAGCCCCCAAGCAATTTTTTTCCAGAGCAAAGGCGAGAGGGTATAACCAACAAGGCGATCGAGAATGCGGCGAGTCTCTTGGGCATGAACAAGGCGATCATCGATCTGGCGACAATTTTTTAAAGCCCCTTTGATTGCTTCAGAGGTAATCTCATGAAAAACCATGCGCTTGATCGGTACTTTGGGTTGCAAGATTTGCAACAAGTGCCAAGAAATACTTTCACCTTCGCGGTCTTCGTCAGTCGCAAGGATTAATTCTTTTGCCCCTTTGAGAGCAGCTTTAAGTTCACGGACGATCTTTTTCTTATCGTCAGGCACGATATACAGTGGCTCAAAGTCAGCATCAACATTTACGCCTAGTTTTGCCCACTCAGAGGATTTTAACTCCGCAGGGATGTCACTGGCTGACTGTGGCAAATCGCGCACATGACCCATTGATGCCTCAACTCGGTACTCTGAGGGCAAAAAGTTACGAATGGTGCGTGCCTTAGTGGGCGATTCGACAATGACAAGAGTAGACATATTAGCCTGCAAGGTTCGCGGTAATCAAAAAAACAAACGAGCAAAATTAAAGGCTGATGAAATGCCTTCTTAACCTATATACAATGTTTATGCAGAAAATTACTATTTTTAGTTAGACGGTAATTACTCTAGACAAAAGTTTAAACTGTGCAGATCTGTAGATTTATCTTAGACATACTTGAGTATATTTAGGGTTTCTCACCTAAATCACATTTAAATACCATTACGATATCCTGATAAGTTTGCTAAATTTTCTAACGTGCGATCGCCTGCATAAAACTCACCATTAATCTCCCATGTGGGAAATCCACGAATTTTTTTGTCGATACAAAGTTGGGTTTGGGGATTAACACCACGGCGATCGCACTCAATTACCTGTAGATTCTTGACGGCTTCCTTACCAAAGCGTTCTTTCTGATGATGGCAATGGGGACACCAATAGGCTGTATATACCTTTGCGCCGATTTTGTGGAGATATTTGGCTAAGGCGATCGCTTGAGGCGTTGATGTGGTGGTGACAGGCTCACCTGCTTGTTGGGCGATCGCTGGACTGGTGAGCAAGGGTGTGAAGGTTACAGCGGTAATGCTAGCGATCCCTATACCAAAAGCTACTGAGGTCGAATAAGCATAGTGAAACTTCATAGGTTAGGCAGTTGCAAAATTGCTATTGTAACTATATTCCAAAATTTCTAATGCTGTTTGCGTGATGTTAGACATGCCTTATAAATTTTGGTTTTAGCAACTCTGTTCAATGCTGTATGTCAAAATTAGAAAGTTTACGAATTGCGATCGTTCATGAATGGTTTGTTAATTATTCGGGGTCAGAACGGGTCATTGAGCAAATTTTAAATTTATTTCCCCATGCAGATTTATTTGCATTAGTCGATTTTCTAGAGGATTCTCAACGGGCATATATTCAACATAAACAAGTTACGACTACCTTTATTCAAAATTTACCCTTCGCAAAAACTAAATTTCGGCAATATTTGCCATTGATGCCCTTAGCGATCGAGCAGCTTGATCTATCGACATATGACTTAATTATTTCCAGTTCCCACGCTGTTGCAAAAGGGGTGCTAACTTCTCCCCATCAGTTACATATCTCCTATGTGCATTCACCGATTCGCTATGCATGGGACTTGCAACATCAATATTTACGCGAATCAAATTTAGAAAAGGGAATTAAAAGCTGGATTGCTCGATGGATTTTGCATCAAATCAGACTCTGGGATACTCGCACTGCTAACGGTGTGGATCGCTTTATCGCGAATTCTCAATTCATCGCTCGGCGGATTCAGAAGGTCTATCGGCGCGATGCACAGGTAATATATCCACCCGTTGATATCAAAAATTATACATTGTGTGCACAGAAGCAAGATTTCTATCTCACTGCTTCAAGATTAGTTCCCTACAAAAGAGTTGATTTAATTGTGGAAGCTTTTTCGCAGATGAGCGATCGCCAATTGATCGTGATTGGTGATGGTGAACAAATGCCCAAAATTCGTGCTAAGGCAGGTAAAAATGTTCAGTTCCTCGGTTATCGTGAACCCGCAGAATTAAAAGCATATATGCAAAATGCGAAAGCTTTTGTTTTTGCATCAGAGGAGGATTTTGGAATTACCCCTGTGGAAGCTCAAGCCTCTGGCACGCCTGTTATTGCCTTTGGTCGTGGCGGAGTAACAGAGTCTGTAATTGGTTTAGAAAGCGATCGCCCTACGGGTGTATTTTTTGCAGAGCAGTCCGTGGATAGCATTTGTGATGCAGTTCTCAAATTTGAGAAATATCAACATTTGATTGAGCCAAAGGTCTGTAGAGAAAATGCGATGCGATTTTCTACCGAGAGATTTCTAACAGAGTTTTACGATTTTGTAAAACAGGCTTGGGAAAGTTACTCCAATGAGGTGTCACGCCGCATTCCATAAAAAGCGATCGCCTCTCATCAAAATCAACAACAGCGATCGCATCTAAACAATTCACCTCTAATTGAAGTTACTAACTGCTAAATGTTCAGCAAGAGAGGTTTGGACAATTGTTTGTGGTGTTACTCCTAAACGTTTGGCTTCTTGGTTAATTAACTCAATCATCCAAATAGGTAACTCTATGCTAAGCCTTCTTTGAGCAGCTAAGGGACGTTTAGCTTGAGATAGGTCGAGCATTTCGATAATATCTTCTTCCCCATCGTCGAATTTTTGATCAAAGTCTTTAGCGTTCATAAAGGGCAACCTCTTGTGTGCGTGATCGGCGGACAGATATAATCCGAATATTTTGATCGCGGTAGGTGATAACTCCAGACCAATGTTTGCTATTTATTTTACCAATAACTACAAATCGCGGTTCATCTTGAATTCTACTAGGGATTTCTAGCAAATTTGGATCGTTCCATAGTTTTTGAGCTTCAACAAAGGCAATTCCATATTTAGCAAAATTAGATTGACTCTTATTTTCGTCATATTCAAAGTTCCTCATGGTTCATCTTCAAATAATTACAAACATCAGGTTTTGAACCATATCACGAATCGCCTCTAATCAATATCAACAACTAGCGATCGCCCCTTCATCTCCCCAACACAAAGCGATCGCCTCTAATCAAAATCAACAAACAGCGATCGTCCATTCATCTCCCCACCATAAAGAGATCGCACCCAATCAAAATTAACAAGCGATCGCCCCTTCGTCTCTTCACCACAAAGCGATCAATTGAAAGAGATGTATCGTAACACGGTAAATTGTCAATTATTGTTTCTTGTGTTAGCTATACTAGGGAGCATGTCACTTTTTTGGGATAGTCTAGAAAGCCAATAAACCATTGAGATAA
>VFQS010000344.1_pt1 | contig 55940 bp, 53 predicted proteins | sample 3512361 | NCBI WGS metagenome assembly VFQS01 (sample SAMN10412375, study PRJNA504923) | tailings metagenome | isolation source: Relicate 1 Philex TSF3 active mining | place: Philippines | reverse complement strand
TTAAAGAAAAAAAATAAAATATTTAACAAATAATAAAATGGAAACAGTTAGAACTATATTAAACTCTGTGAAAGACAGCTACTGGATAGGTAATAGAAATGATGCTGTATATGCTATCTTCGTAAACGACGAAAGCTTATATACAAATACAATGCTTCCTTATAGACTTACTTATAGAGTTTATAACTCAGGACGCTATGCTATAGCTGATAGTTTTTGGTATGATGGTGGTATAGCTTTAGACGGTAGATTAGTTATTTTAGATGACACCTATGGAACCCTCGACGGAAACACAATTAGATGGAATAATGGAGATATGTGGAATAGAGTTTCACAGGTCCCTCAACCGAGAATGAATGGAACAGAACTTCAAGGGGCTATGGATGAAACAGAAAGCGCTTGGTTAAACGAAAGAATGAGGGCAACTTACCCTTATTTTAGTCAATTCACAGGAATGTAATTAATTGATTTTTTATATTTAATCTTAAAGATTAGATATAAACTATAGCAGTAAAAATGAGAAAGTTATTCTTCTTTGTAGCTTTAATTTTTATGACTTTTGTCGTATATAATATTGACTTTATTCAGCATAGAAGAAGTCATCAGAGAGTTTATCGTATTCCAAGGAAAAATCATACTGGGTGGAGTACTGGAAATACCCAGTTTAATTTGAGACACGCTCAATACAGAGCAAGAGTTGGTATTGATGTAGAACTTTAGTCCATCTATACTTATCTTTATTTTTTTCTAGAACTTCAATTGCATACATACCTTTGCCAGGCATAATATCAGTAATTTCGTATAAGTCTTTTACAGTATCATATGTATCTCCTCTCCAAGGTAAAAATGTTGGGTGAGATGGAGTATCGTCAATTAATACAATTGCCCTATCATTAAGCTTTGGAAGAAGTGCTTCAAATTCTCTTTTTCCGTGCTGAGCTGCAGGTTCATAATTTAACCAGTCAATGTCATAACTATCAAGGTAAGCTGCGTCTACTTTATAATTGATATCTTTAATAAATTCAACACTGTCGCCAAGGTGTGCTGAAGCTGGATTTGACAATTCAGTCTTTGCCCTTGCAATAGTATAATGAACTAAATCAACAGTATTGAAGGTTCCTCCATACTTGTTAATATAAGTATCAAAAAGTCTTGAACTTGCAGTAGTAGACCAAGTACTTGTCCCTGTTTCAATAATATTTGGATTTTCAAACCCTCTCAACAACTCAAAAAACTTTCTGAATGTAAAGTAGTTAATATGGTGCCCTCTTTGAACTTCTTCATCTGTTAAATTCTCATAAATATCATTTACTTCTTTCTCATATCTATCCCCCTTAACAGTATAGTAATTTCTGTCAAAACGCAAATCAGGTTCGTCTACCTTTGAGAAATGGTCAATGATAATTTCAGACATCTTTTTATAATTAGAAAACAAGTTTTTAAATAGGTTTAAGGAAAAGGTTAAACCTATTTAAAATGAGCTACGACATCCTTATATCACATGGCCCATCAGATGATGATATTCTTCCTTACACTGTATCACAGATAAGAAAGTATGTGAAAGATTTCAGAAATATTTATATAGTCACACACGACGCTGAAATTGACCTTTTTGATGAAGAGGTTTTTAAAGGAACTAAAGTCATAGATGAAAAGACGTTCCCGTTCTCAATTAAGGATGTAAATAAGTTCATTCAAACCCCAAAAAGAAACGCATGGTATTTCCAGCAATTGCTTAAATTATATGCCTCTCTTGTCATTGAGGAAATGCTGGATGATTATGTGGTTGTTGATGCTGACACATTGTTCTTAAGAGAAATAAGCTTCAAGTCATCTGGAAGATATATGTTTAATATGGGTGATGAGTATCACGTTCCATATTTCGAACATATGCAGAGAATGCATCCGTCATTTGAAAAGATGGTTAAATTGAGCGGTATTAGTCATCATATGATTTTTAACAGAATGATTGTAAGTGAGATGATGATGCTTGTCGAGAGACATCATAACTTCACACCATTCTGGGAGGTCTTTTTAAGGGAAGTTGTTCCAGAACAAAGACACGGAAGCGGTGCGTCTGAATATGAGATGTATTTTAATTATATGCTTAAGAACCATAAAGACAAGGTTATTCCTCGTAAAATTAAATTTGAGAATACAGGGTTACCGGCAGATGTTATTTTGAATAATTATCAAAACCTTCCTGATGGGCCATATTATGCTTCACTTCACGGGTGGATTGTGAATAGACAACCAAGACCAAAAGTTAAGAAAACAACTAAAGAACCTGCTTCAGCTCCTTTTAAATGGACCCTGGGTCCTTTTAAAATTCTTTCAGGGGAGGAATTACAAGGATTATGTGATGTAACAGTTATTACAAGGGAAATTGAGGCATTTCATCGTTCTTTACCATCAACCGTTAAGAAGGTTTATTTAGATGGACCTTATGATTATGATTTATTGAATAATGCGAAGAAGGTTTTTGTGTATACTCATATCCTTGATGAATTTATTGAAAGAATGTGGCCTAATATGAACGGACAATATATCTTAATGACCCATAATTCAGACCATGGTATTCGTCCTCATCATTTACCTTTCTTGAATTCTAATGAAAATAAGCTTATTCATATGTTTTCTCAGAATACTCACATAGAACACCCTAAGTTGACCGCATTACCAATAGGTATTGCAAATTCAATGTGGCCTCACGGTCAAGTATCATCAATTCAACATTTGGTTTCATTAAAAGACCCTGGGTCTTTTTTAAAAGACCCTATTAAAAAAGAAAGAATTTATGTGAATGTAAGTGAAGGTACAAATAGAGAACATAGAGGTAAGGTATTAGAAACTATGTATCGCAATCCGTTATGTGATTTTTATCCTCAAAATAGACCTCATAAAGTATATTTGGAAGAGATGGCTGGATATAAGTGGGTATTATCACCAAAAGGAAATGGGGTTGATTGTCACCGTTTATGGGAATGTATGTATGCAGGGTCAATTGCAATCTGTGATAACAGTGTAAATGCAAGAGCGTTTAAAGAGATGGGATTACCTATAATTTTGGTTGATGATTATAATGATATTACATTAGAGTGGTTAAATTCGCAAAAAGTTTCTTACAAAGGTCTTAAGAATGTACTTGACTTGAACTGGTGGAAGAATAAGATTAATTCACGTTTATATCAATCTAATGAGGGACATTTTATTCTTGTATATATCGGACAGTTGAGAGACTTTGTTTATGAGTGTGTAAAACAGATAAAGTTGTGGAACCCTACATCAACCATTCATTTATGTATTAATAACAACGACCATAATAAACCTTATATTGAAGGGTTGAAAGAAGATGTTAATTTTGTGTATATTGAAGACCTTGAGATGACCTATCAGCACAAGATTTTCGTTCAAAGATATACCAATATGAGTATGAACGGATTTTGGAGATATACCATGGAGAGGTTTTTTGTGGTAGAAGAAGCTATGAGAAAATTGAGTTTAGAGAATGTGTTTCATTTAGAGATAGATAATATGATATATTTTAAGGTTGATGAGATATTGGAAAAGTGCAAGAGTATTAACAATATATTAATTCCAAGTGATAGTGAGAGACGATATATAGCGGGAACTTGTTTCATAAATAATGCAGATAGTTTGAATGTATTAAATAGGTACTTTACAGAATATTGCGTTAATAAGGATGAAATGCATTCTATAATGAGTTTTACAAAGTTATATAATGAAGTTGATACTTGGCCGGTTCTTCCACCTGGTGATAATACAAGATTGATTTATGAGGATAGAAGACACTGTATAGATGATATAAACAGAATAAGTAAGCATTCAGAGTTATTTGGAGGGGTTTTTGACGCAGCGGCAGTAGGTCAACACCTCTTCGGGATAGATAAATACGTTCATAACCCTAACAACACAGATGGATTTGTTAATAAGGATAGTATATTTGATGTTTCAAAGTTATGGTTTAAATGGGTAAAAGAAGAAGGAAATCAACGTTTATATACAAGCTTGAATAAAGAAGTTTGGTTTCCTGTATATAATATACATGTTCATAATAAGGATCTTACTCGTTCTTTAAGTGATATTCCAGAAATGACAAAACACCTTCCAAACATATTGTAAGTTTATTACTTTTTTATAAAAAATAATAAATTATTTAGTCTTTCTAAGAAGATATAAAATATATAAATACTCAGTGTCGGTTATTTTAGTAGGTTTTTCGCAGATGTTACACATTATATCTTTAACTGGGTTCTTTTTAACGTAACAAACTCTACATTTTAAATGTCCACAGGATAAAGGCATAGAAATATTAGAACACTCAGGACAAGGATGCATTTTATTTATTAGATTTTATTCTTTATCACTGTTTAGAGGTTCCGTTTAATCCAAGTTTTCAAGGACGTGGTTTCTTATTTCATATTCAATTACACCCATAATTCTATAGAATATATCATGGGTTCTTCTGTTTACAGATAAACCTGTGTTCATAATACTCGCAAAAGAATTCTGCAGTTCAAATAATACGGTAGAATTGTTTCTGATGCTTTGAGAAGATGAGGTCATCATATCTTGTAATTGCATTATTGTAGCAGTTCTTTCACTAGTATCTAAATATTCTTGAACTCTACCCACAACGTTTCTTGAACGAGATGTAAAAAAGTCTGAAATTGACCCTCTTTCATCTAACCATCTTGTATTTCTTGTTATCAATCTTCTTTCAGCTTGTAAAAACTGTTGTATCTCTCTACGCTCTTCATCCTCCTTATCTTTTTTATGTTTTTTCTGAACTTCTAACAACTTACTTAGTTCTTCCTTTTTAAGCTTAACTTTCTCTCTACAAATAGGACACTCTTGTTTCCCTGAAGATATAACACAAGAGTGATGTACCCAATGTCCACATTTACCTTCAGTTTCACCTCTCAAAGGATACTTTTCATCTTTCATATCTTCGATACAAATCGGACATTCTTCGGGCTTTTCATACTTATACATTTTAGTATGTTTATTACAAAAAGTATGCTTTCCTTTCCCCACATTTTTACAAGAAGGAATTACACACTTTTTATGAGAAGGAGGTTTTGCAAGAATAATTTCCTCTTCTTCTAATATTTCAATTGTGACAGGGTAGATATCTTCGTCTTCATAAATTATAACCATTTTAAACTCGTGATGGTTTTATTGTTTAAATAAAAATTATTTTTCAATTAAAAATAAGAGGATAAATACCCTCATATTTTTATGATTTATAAGTAAAAATAAAATATCTATTGATAAATACGGTCAATAATAGACTCAAATTCGTCATCATCACACTCGATTGCTATGAACTTGAGAGATTTTTTACCGGTTGATTGGAGGTATACTGTATTTTCTTCAGTGAAGGTTTCTCTCAAGTAGGTTTTCATAATATTCATGAGCTCAAGTTGTAATTCTTGGTCTTTTTCTGCCTTCTCCATCATCTTTCTTAACTTTTCCAACTCTCCATTCTTATCGTGAGTTTTAAAGGTGTCAGGAGAGTCTAATTCAATAATCATTTCTTCATCCTTAGTTACAGGAGTAGTATATATATTCCATATTTTTTGAGGAGGAGGTGTCTCCTTAGGTATTTCTGGGATTTCTTCCGTAGAGTGGTCGTAGCCACAGTTCTTCTTATTTTTACACTTGTCGCCGAAAAAACAGATTGGCTTGCGGAGCTCTCTTGCATCGTGTGCGAAATGACAGCCTGTTCCGAAATCACAATAACCAGTTTCGGTAAATCTCTTACACATTTGGGTTTTAAGCTTGTTACGCTGAATAATGTTTTTATCGGCGACTTTAGTCTCAAAGATTTCAGTACGTTCATCGCGTCTGAAAGGCTTGGAAACATTCATCTTGGATAAATCCTTGGTGATTTCAGATACTTTTCTATACTTCTTGTTATAGGACATCTTGGGGGTGATGATTTCAAGGTTAAAATAAAATTTATTTTTCATTTAGATTTCAAAAATAAATCTAAACTAATAAAAGAATAATAGAAAAGATGGACGAGTTAATTAAAGTTATAAGAAAGAATGATTATACCGAGTTAATTGATTATTGTTCTGAGATTAACATTTCCTATATAGTTGAAGAGTTTACTAAAAGTAAGAAAAGTCCCCTTTTTTATATGGTTAAAAATGATAAACAATTTAGTGAGTATATTTTTACCTATCTAATTGATGTTTTAGAAGCTGACCTTGACATTAAAAATGAGGAGGGTCAGACTCTTTTAATGTATTGTATAGAAAAAGGGTATTTGAATATGATAGATATGCTTATAAGTAACGATTGTGATATAGACCTTCAAGACAATGTGGGAATGAGCGCTTTGCATTATGCTGTATATAATCTTGATAGTAATCTTGTAAGATTACTTTTGATTTCAGGGATAGATGCAACGTTAAAAGACAATTGTGAACAAACCGCTTTAGATTACCTCAGAAATAATTTCCATCATCAACACGTAGATGAACCGGGTAGAAAGAGATATGAATGTTATGATACTATACTTAAACGGTCCAAGAAAGAATAATAACTTAATTTTAAGAGTTACCACTAACTCATAAAATTAAACTTTGAGGTCTTTTTATCACCTCTCTTAGGCGGGGTTAAAACCCACAATCCATGTACCATTTTATAATCTTTGGGTCAAGGTCTTCAACGTAGATAATGCCTTCATCGGTTTGTCTTCCAATTAATTTTCCATCATATGTAATAATAAGGTTAGTATTAACGTGTAAAATACATTTAATTTCTTCATCGTCATCATATATTTTTGCACCTACCCCTTGCCAGAAACTTCTGTTTGACCTGTCTACAGGTTCATTAAAGTCATAATCTTTTGCTTTTAAAACAAGGGGTTCATACCATTTTTTGATTATTTTATCATCCATTTGAGGTATATATAATATGCTTTTAAGCTTTTGTGGTAATAGTGTTAAAGACGAAAATGTGTCAATTAATGTGTTGACAGAGGAATAAGAAGATAAATAAGCTAACATTTTTAATAATATATTTTAAGGGTAAAAATAAATTGTAAAAATCAATTAGAAGTATTGCGTATATAATACTTATTATTATTAATCTCCCTTTTACTACCGTTGAAAACGCTTGATATTTTCTCAGTGTGTTCTTCAGGGTAAATAGAAACATAACTTTCGTTGCGAGCTTTATTGAGCCAACGTTGAGCGTCTACCCTCCTCATATTCAAGTTCTCTGATACTTGGTTTGCATTTATAGGTTTAGCCCCAACCTCGTTAATAACCATAGAATAATGGTATATCTTTCTTGTCTTACGAGAGAAGTCAGGTGTTCGTGAGAATGTCATTGCTGGGAGACTTTTCCAATATTCAGTCATCTTTTATTATATATTAAACATAATCCAAAATAATATTGATTACATCATTATATAAAATTGTTTCATTGTTCATAGTTTCATAGAGCTTCTTTTTCACATATAAGTTATATGCCTTCTTTATACCATCAAACTCTATATATGGATATATAAAAAAATCTCTGTAATCTATCCTGTCAGACGACGATATAATATCATCTCCGTCATCATCACTATCATCTACAGTCTCATATAATTCTTCACGTTGTCTTTCATACTTTAACCACATATCTTTATAGATGTTATATTCCGGTAAATAGCTATAGTTTATACAAGGCGCTCTTCCGCAGTGATTACAAAACCCCATATAAAGTTCCTTCCGTCTAAACTTGGCTTCAGGGAGAAGTTCATCTTTATCGTTTAAAAGTTGAGAGAGTATTTCATCTTTAAAAATAAGGTCTGGGAAGTTTCGCAGTTGATTATTAATAGATTCCATTTGGAATATATTAATAAAAAAATTAAACTTTAAACTAACTACCAACCTGAATTATTGAACTTATTCAATAATTGTAACCTTATCTAAAGTGAAATTTTTAACGTTGTCATCAATAAGGCAAGTAGCTTGTAAAATCTCTTTATTTGAATATGCTGTCTTAAAAACTTTCAAGGGTCTTATAGGGCGGTTTATGTCTGGAATACTACCACCGTCATATATAATATCTAATATTTTTTCATTGTCAATTGCATACTGAATGAGGTCGTGTTTACTCCCCTTGTGATGAGTTTTTTTGGAATTATCATTCTGGGTTGAATTACCCTTCTTAGAGGAGATGCGGCGGGTGTCAGGCTTAAGTTCTTTCAAGATAATATTTTTCAAATACTTTCTACCTTCATCTCCAAGCTTAAACTTTTGTTTATTTTGAACAATACATCCAGTTTCAACCAACCTTCTTAATGTTCTTCTTAAATTATCCTGGAAACGAGACTCATTAATATGATGATTATAATTAGCCAAAAGATAAGCTTGAATAGCTTGTCTGGAAGAACCTCTTGTACCATTTACATACATATCCTTTATAGCGTTCAAAACCATACGCTTATATGGCATATACTCTTCAACTTCAGTATCAGTATCATCATCATCTGATGGGTATCCTTTTTCAAGAGAGACCCTCGGTCTCTCGATATATCTTACAAGGTATTTTTTATATTTATTTTGTTCTTGACAAATACCCTCAAGATACTTGTCATTGCTTTCTTTAACTAAAACTCTTTTTTCTTCTCCTTTATAGAGGAAAGTAACCATATCATCTATATTGAGGTTTGCTGGATCCTTAAAAGTATCATCCTTAGAAACTTTTTTACGAGGTGCGTCAGGGACTTTTATCTCTTTCGTCTTTTTAGGGGTAAAATACTTCTCTTCTGTAAAATTGTCTTCTTCACTAAGGACACTGGGTTCGTCAACGTATCTTGTTGGTGTAAGGCATTTGAGGTGAGCTGGAAGAGGGGAACATTTAATTTCTGCAAAAGACCAATCCATTGTTAATCCATATGTTTCTTCGAAACCTTCTTTATCAACCCTAATCATAGTGTGTGGTTTGACATCATCTCCGACATAAATCAATAATTCCTTAAATGAGTCATTCTTAATCTCATCTAATAAAATATTAAGGTCATTTGAGAGTTCTTTTTTAATTAAATTTTCAATCATAGTTTCCTTAAGGTCTCTCTTCAAGTATGCATTATATAAAGCAGGTTCACCAGGAACTATAATAGATTTACAATCATCTCCGCGGATAACGTCTTGGAGAGAGGAAACATCAAGCTTTCTTCTTTTATTTAAAAACCAAGGACCTCCAGGGTAATCTTTGGACTTAGGTTTGTCATTAGTCTCAATTTTAACAGAAGGTTCTTCAAAGGAAGGTTTTGGGACAGATGGTTTAACTGAACGAGAACCATCTTTAATGGCATTAACAATGAAGAGTGAATTCATATCTAAGATAAAGACATCTTCGTTATCATTTTGAAGAACTGCGAATGACTTCTTTTTACCCTTAGTCATAATAAGAATTTCATATACATCTGCCGGGACAGTTTGAGAGCAGAATTCAAATTTTTTAACTCCTTTATCAATCATACTTTCAACAAGCTTATAACTTTCTTCTCTTGTTCTGTTTAAAATAGTTTCAAGGTCATCATCCATAAGGGGAACTTCAGTTATCTTTCTCTTTTTAAACGACCCAGGTTCGTTATTATGCTTGATTTTATTTTCTATAAAAGATGAAGGTGATTTATATTCATTAATCTCTTCAAAAAGATTTTCTATTTTATTAATTTCCATTTTAATATTATCTTTAGGGTTATCTTCATAAATCATATATGCTTGTCCAAGTAAGGTATCATAAGTTTGTTTAATAACATTTATACTATCATAATATATAGGAGGTTGAAATGTTAATTTATTAACACTGTTATATCCAGTTACATAAGAACCTCTCATTTCTTTATTAGAATGATAAATAAATAAACCCTTTTCTTCCTCAACAAATCCTAAGTTTGGTAATATCTCCTCTATTTTAGCCTTAAAATAAGGGACAACATTCTTTTGAAATTCTTCTTTTTCAGATAGTTCTTTCTTAATTTCTTCCATAACGTTATATCCAATATCCTTATCAAGTGTCTCAGGAGAGACATAATCAAGGTTAATTTTACAAGTTTGACGAGTTAATTTATATTTTTCGTCATCTTCACATTCCTTCAATTTATTCATATTATTTAAAAGGGTAAAGACAGATTGTTTTCCGATGGAAAACGGAGCATCTAAAGGTTGCGGATGTTCTTCAACTGGGCGAGCTTCTTTTACTTGAGAAATCATAAATTCCTTCTTTACCCCGTTGCCATCTTCGTAGAGAATACGCATATCTTTTCCCTTCTCTTCAAACTGAGTTCCAGTAACTTTGGAAATATATAAAAATGAGTTGTCTTTAAGAAGGACAGTTCCTCCTAACTTTTTCATCTTGAAAATATCGAGTAAAGCCATTTTAGAGTGAGTGTAAGCGGGTAAGTAAATTAATAGTTATATTTAAACTATTAATTCATTTTTTAAAAATCAATTAGATTTTATAAAGTAATTTTATAAACCAAATACATTCGTCTATAATATCCTGTAAATTATCCTTTACTATTTCATTATGATAATTCACTACTCTTTTATCCATTATATATTTACCATCACAACCATCACAATCTGTTTTTAAATAACTAAGGTCTTCACAAGGATATATTTTATTAACTTTTCTATGAGGTTTATTATAGGTTATTAAGTCTTTGTATATTCTTCTCATTATGCGTATATTTTCACTATCAGAAGATACTTTAGTAATAAATATATATTTTAAGCTATATTTACCCTTATCATAGTTAATTTTATAACAAAAAGAAACCTGTTTACTAAAAAAACAACTTTCTAATCCACCTTGTCTGCTACCATAATGTTCTGTCTCAAAAATTGAAGGAATAATAAACTCGCGATATTTATCCATAAAATTATGTTTATTTTTTTCTAAAAATATTTTAAAGCTTCTTAATGCCTCATAATTTTCTTTTTTTAATAGATGGACCATATCATTAGGAATATGTTCTTTCATTATATTACATCTATAATTACCAGGTTTAAGTATAACTTCATCTTGTAATGCCCCTATAATACTATCTACATTATTTTTAATAGAACGATATTTGCAATACTCTGGTATAAGGCGAAGATCTACTAATATTTCTTCAGGCTTAAATTTCCTTTGAATTATATAATTAAAAGTTCCAAGCTTCGCAAAATCTTCAGCTACTTTATAGTTCCAAGTCCAACTACTTGGAAAGGCAGATTTAAACGGAAAGGGAAAATCTTTAGTTCCATCTTGAATTAACCCTAAATCTTGCAATAATTCAATATCCATTATATTAAAATGCATACCTCTATATAAAGAAATTTCAGTATCTAATTTATATTGTGATAATTCCTTAATTATATCATCATTAACAGTTTCATCGCTTAAATCTACCCCTACGAAAATACCATCTATATAACCTCTTAACCATTGTTTTGACCTTTGAGATAGGGTTGAACTTTTTAGATCATCTTTATATAAATGTCGGTTACTATTAACCCATGATTTTATTTCAGATTTTTTTTCATCAAAATACTCAGAAAAAATAGGGTTAGTCATAGTGCAAATATATTGTTCTATTCTACTCTTCTTATCCCAGTTCATTTTATAATATAAAAAAGAAAAAAATTATTCATCTTCTTCTATTTTATAGTAAAAATCTATTTTCTCACCTTTACCATTAAGTTTAGACATAAATTTTTCTTTTCCATTATCAAAGGTTCTATCATATACTAACATTCCATTTTCATTCCACTGCTTACAATCACCGTGGAATTGTTTCTTTCCACCAAATCTATTAAAATAATAAGAACAATCAGTTCTTCGTGAGCCATTTTTATACCATTCTCTGTGACGATAGAGACCATATTTATCTACGGTCACTTCATATTTCATATAAGGATTATTACTTCTTTCACCTCTTTTATAGGCATCATAATCGGTTATAACATTTTTCCAATATTGTCTTTTGCTTCCATCATCATAGTCATCATATTCACCTATGATATTAGCAACATCTCTTGGGACACGATGAGTATTAGAATTTTTAAGTATCTCATCAATTGAATTTTCTATTGTATCTACCCTCCTTTCATTTATAACCATCTTAGGAAAGCTAAAAATAGGATTAAACATCAAACTTCTACGAGGTGAGCGACGACGTGGTGATTTTTTACGGGAAGGCATTTTATAATATCAAAAAGAAAATAAATAAATTTATGGTCTCTATGGAGACCGTAAATTAAACTTAAAAGTAATTAAAAAAATAGAATGGACCTATTATAATACTTCATAACCCCCGAAATATTTATTGTATTTTTTAAGGTTAAAATGATTAGACAAAAGATGAACTGTGTTTAATAATTTACCACCGAAAATTATGGTTGGGATATAGAATGATAAGTAATAGTATAAAAATAAGAAAATTATGTTTAAAACGAAGAACCTATTTTTAGTTTTCATTTGTGAGATATAAAGGTCCTTGATTTCTAAAAAATAAATAAGAAAAGTAAAAAGAAGGTATAAAAGTATATTTATACGGACTTTATATTCTAAAGGAGCATAAACTTTATAAGCGTAGATTAAAGCGGAAGAAATAACGAATAACATTTTGAGATATAATTAAACCATAAAATAATTTTTATTTTTCAATTAAAATCTAATTGAAAAATAAAAAAAATATTCTTTAATTATAAGTATATTATTAATTATTAAAAATGTCAGTTAATATTAAAGATAATATTCTCGGTATGATTTTCGGACAAGCTTTAGGTGATGCTTATGGATTATCTGTAGAATTTAAAACTAAAGAATGGATAGAGTTTCAATATCCAAACAAAGAAATTCCTTTTTATGATTATATTGAAACCAGTCATAACAAAAGATGGAAAAGAGGAGATTGGACTGATGATACAGACCAAATGATCTGTATCATGAGATCATTAACTGAGAAAAAAGAGGTTGACGTTATTGATATAGCTAAAAGATTAAAAGAATGGAAAGAAGGAGGATTAAAAGAATGCGGAGATAGAGTTGGAATGGGTATTGGAGAAACTACTTTAGCAGTTATGTCTCATCCTTATTTTTGTATTAATCCTAAAGAAGTTTCAAAACAAGTATATAAACTTAGAGGAGATTCAACTGCAAGTAATGGGGCTTTAATGAGAACAAGTATCGTTTCAAGTTTTTTATACTTGTCATCTAATGAAGTTATAAATAATGCGATAGATATAGCAAGCATTACCCATTCAAATCCAAAATGCATAGCAAGCTGTATATATGCTTGTATAATTTTAATGAGTATATTTCAATGTGTTAAATTAAATACACAATTTAATCCTGCAATCATTATGGAATATGCTATGACTCAAAGTTGTAAGGTATTTCAAACTGAAGAAGAAATAAATGAATTTAAACATTGGTGTACCTATACTTCCCCTGAAAAATGTAATTTTGATAAAAATGGTATAGGTTATACTTATTTATGTTTGAAAGCTTTTATTTATGGAATGAATGTAATTATTAATGATACTTCTTATGAGACTGCATCAGAAGGCTTTAAAAAAGCTATTCATAGATGTATAAGACAAGGCGGAGATGCTGATACAAATGGAGCTGTTTGTGGAGCTATTATGGGAGCTAGAATAGGATATTCTAATTTGCCTAAAGATTGGATAGATAAATTACCTCATAAAGACCTTTTAATGAATTGGGCTTATGAATATCTTAAAAGTATAAATGAAGTATAAAGTTAACTATAAAAATTATATTATAATTAATATAATTTTTAGTTTAAAACAACCGGAGAATATAAGGTCTTAATTAACCGAATACATAAGTCTATAATATCCTGTAATCTAGGACTTTCAAATATATTTGGATAGTTCATAACAACATATCTTTGAGGTAAATATATTCTATCACATCCAACGCATAAACGATCACCTAAATTAACATACTTGCTACAATCAGCATTATTATTTGGAGTAACTTGTATATTATTATTTTTCAACTCTCCCATTAAACTAATCATCTTATTTATACCTATAGCATCTGTTTTAGAAACTATAAAGACATACTTCAAAGTATACTTTTTTTTCAAATCATCATAACCAATCTTATAAGAAAACTCAACTCCATCTTTTAAAAATGTAGCCACTAATCCTCCCATTCTTTTTCCATAACTTCCAGAGTTAAATATAGAAGGTATAATATTCTCTTTATTAACATTTTTTCTTCTTACCGGATCGTAGACAGTAGTCTCAAGATTTGTTCTATTATTATTAAGAAAATTTTTAAAGGTTTCTAATGCGGCCATATTTTCAGGTATCAATAGCTTTGATATATCGTTAGGTATGCTTTCTTTAACAATACGGCAACCTGTATATGTATTTGCCTTTAATATAACCTCATCTTGTAGTCCTCCAGGAGTATTTCCTCTATAGCTACAATATTCAGGTATTAAACGAAGATCTACCAAGACATCATCAGGGGAAAATTCTTTTGAAATAACAAAGTTAAAAGAACCTAGTTTTGCAAAATTTTCTGCAATAAAATAATTCCATGTCCAGCTATTTGGATAGTTATTAGTAGTATCAAAATAAAAGTCTTTTCTATTGTCTTTAATCAAGCATAATGTCTTTAATAAATCTAAATCTAATATATTAAAATGTAACCCTCTAAATAACCTTATATTTCTATCTAGTTTATAGCTTGACAATTCATTCACGATTTCCACATCTATCATTTCAGGCTCGTTAAAAGGTTTTCCCATATACATACCATCTAAATAACCTTTTAACCAAGTTTTTGTCTTCGGGGATAAATTAGAAGATACAACTTGACCTACCGTATTATAATTATATAAGTGTGGGTGCGAATTGATCCAACCCCTTATTTGAGTGTCTAAAAAATAACTATCACTTCCACGAGTACATATATATTGACTTAACCTTGTATTATCGTCATATTCTAACCTGTTAGTATTATTAATAACAATTTCATTTAAAGATGTATCTTCTTTAAATACACAGCTGTTTTCCGTAATGGTTAGACCTTGATTATTCAATAAATTAGTTAAACCTATATTTAAAGCATGAGTTTGTGAAAGTTTATCTTTGACCCTTCCACAAAAGGAAACCAACCAATTTCCATAACCAAAATAATTATATATACTATCCTCAGATCTATGAGTTTCATTCGGAACATGATATATTGAGGTTATAGTTTCAATAACTTGTTCTTGTCCCGAAATATTTGGTCTTCTAGAGGCTAATGCGTCTGCTACTCCTATAATAATACACCCTATAACCAAGGTTCTAAATCTATATCTGTTACCATAAAAAGCATAACCATAACTTAAACTATTTATAACATCCTTAATATATTCTAGTACATCTTCAGCTTGTTTATCAAGATCGTCAATATAACGTTCGTTTTGAGCCTTAATTCTAACATGTCCTATAGTATAATGTCCAGCTACAATACAGGTTATATATATCTGTTCTAATTTATTACATTTATAATCATTAAATATTTTTTTAATATCTATTTTACCCATATTTAGTCTGTATGAATTTTGTCTAATATAATTAGCCCCTGTTACCTCATGTCCTTGTTTATCAAAAAAACTAGTTACATTGTCCCCGCCTTTTCCAATATCGTGTAATAAGGCTGCAATGTTGCATATTTTTAAAAAATCTATAGTATCATTACCTTGGTTTATCATATCCTGAAAAAAATTTCTTATTTTACCAATTATCTCTCTATTATTAGAAACATACCATACAGTCCACAAGCTATGTTGATAAAGATCGCCAGAATGAAACCTTGTATTAGTTGTTATATATCTTTCAAAATCATTTAATAAATTTTCAGTTTCATCGTTAGTAGCCATTTTATAAAATATAAAATATAAAATATTTTTTATTTAGAATAACGAGATGGATACCACACATTAGTATAATAATCGTGTTTATCATCATGAAACCATTCTTCTTTTATCCCATCAAATTTATATTTTTCTAACTTAAAATCTCCTATGCCAGAATAGCCTTCATATATAATTATTTTTTTCAGCTTATCTTTAGTCTTATTATACCCATCAATTTCCATAACTTCATACTCTTTTATTTCAAACTTATTTATGCTCATATTTTTAAATATGAATTTTGTTCTTTTAATATCCCTCATATTTTCATATTGTGTTCCTATATCTTCATATTCTAATCTTATTTCATTTAACTTGTTTTGCAAGATCGCCCAAGCTTTATCTTTTGAACGAGAGTAAATAAGCGCTTTTATTTTATAAATATCTGTTCCAAGATATTCCCAGTTTGTTTTAAACTCATATATTTTGTTGGTCATTTTAATATTATTGTTATCTTTAAAAATAAAAAATATTTTTCAATTAATTTATAAGTTGTTATTAAGCTTATAAATTATATTTTAAACTTACCTTTTATCTAAGGTTCCTTTACCCGAGCTTTGAGCTCCTTAGTATAATCTATTATATACTGTGTTATTTATAATATCCTTAAAAATAGGAATAGACGCTTCTTTCAAATCACAGGCAAAGATTTTAATTTTAGTTGAAACATTGTGATTTAAAATATAAATTCCAACCTCTCCTATATGAAGTAATAATGCTTCAACATCTTTAAAGGCTTGTCTCTTAACAGGATCTGGAATTGCAAATTGGAAAAGTAAAAAACAAAAGAACAAAATAAATATAAAAACCTTAAAATCAACTTGAGGTCTTTCTATAGGTTCCTCAACATGATTTACTTCTTCAGAAATAGGTTCAATTGTTCCTTCAAAGTTGAACTTAAGGATTTTATTTTTATCAAGGTTTTTTGGAGGTGTAATAGTAATTATAATAGTTTTAGAATTAGAAGTAACCTCTTTTTCTAAAGTTTTGGTATTACTATGGATAATATCTTCAATTTTGTTTTTGTTATACTTTAAGCCGGTAGTTTCCTCGTATGCTTTCTTAATATTTTCAGCTTCTTCTGATTTTCCAATTTCATATGTCCAATAGATATAATGTTCGAGCATATTACGAGCACATTCTTTTGACTTACCAAGCTTAACGTATCTCTTTAAAAGGTCGTTGGTTCCACCCACAATTTGGTTAACAAAATCGTCAACCATCCAATCCTCAAATTTTTGTTTTTCTTGATAGATTGAGTTGAGGGTCTTTAAGACTGATAAGTAATCCTTCTTGTAATAACCCTTGTAAGGACTATTCAAGAGAGATTCAACGATGATAGCGGTGATTTGATTAATAGAGGACATTTTAAGGTTGATAATATATTATAAAATCAATAAATAATTTTTATTTTTCATTTAGATTTTAACCTTAAAATTTTTTTATAAGAGTATATCTCTTTTTACTATAGATTGTTTTAACTTTATGTTTGACCCTGAAATTGTTAGGTCTTCGCGATTTATCTCATTTATTCTCATAAACTGTATGTCTTGATTGTTAGTTGAAAAATATATCTTTCTTATACCTATTCTATGTATAAATTCATAGCAGTATTGACACGGTCTAGAATCCCTTAATGTTCCATCATTTCCTACCCTAATTACAAGTAAGGCATTTGCCTTCTTACCTTTTAATGACAATATAGCTGACATTTCAGCGTGAGTCGAACACGAAGTATTGGTACAACCATATTTATACTTATTTTTATGCTTATATTGAACTTTATCATAATTATATCCTGATGACATAATTTTACCGTGGTGGAGCACAACACAACCGTGTTTATGCTCCAACCGCGACTTTCAAAGCCATTTCATACGCAATCGAAATCAGACGGTTCATCTTGTTAGAAGCCTTCATTTTACGAGATTGTTTAATATTATATTATAAAAAAAATATTTTTTCAATTAGAGTTATAGGGTGTAAAGTCATAAAACATATCACTATAGCGTATCATCATAGGTCGCTTTTCACATTGATTACCTGTCCTTGGTTTTTCACACTCATAGTCTTCACTTTCATCACTATACTCATAACAATCACTGCTACTACTGTCGCTATTGCTACTTTCAACATCATCGTCAAGGTCATTTCTATACGTTTCTTTTACGATAGTATTAACAAAGCTTTTTCCAGGGTTAAAAAATTCATCACATTTTACAGCTTTAAGAAGGTCTTCTTCTTCTTTAATCTTAGCCTCAACCTTATTATAAATATCTTTATATTTAGGGGTGTTTTTATACTTGGATAATGATTTTTTAATTTTTTCTAACATAAAACTACTTGAGATTTGTTTTATCTCGGAATCAGGGTTAATATATTTAAAAATTTTTCTATTTTTATCAGTACATTGAATACTCAATTTTCCATTTTCATTTACAACCCCATGTTTCAAAATTAATTTTGCAAGGCCTGGTTCCCCTTGTATTACATAATCATAGTTACAATATTTCTTAAGACGAGAATATAATGTTTTTACAGAAAAATCAAGTGGTTTATCGCAGACTAATTTTACGTTATTAAGTGTATTTACGGTATTTGTCGTTGTAGGCTTGTTAGCTAACGCATAAAGCTTATCTTGTAAATCTTTTATTATTTTATCCTTATAAGTTATTTGACGGTCTTTGTCCTCTATCATTTTATCTTTGTCTTTAAGTTTTTCCAGTAATATTTTATGACTAATTTCCTTATTTATATTACATTTTAATAAATGTTTTTCAAGGTGAAACTTAGATATAAAAGTTTCATTACACCATACACAAAATATTTGTATATTAGGTCTATTTGAGAGGCATTTTTTATTAGTTTTTATATGTCTGTTTAATGTAGATATGTCCTTAAAATTAGACTTACAAAATTCACAGCAAAATGATGCAGAAATATGCAAATCGTTCATTTATATATAATTCAATATTATTTTAGATTGTAAAAATATTTTTTCTTAGAGAAATAAAAGTTTTGATGCAAAATGATGCAGAAATATGCAAAAAAACTATATTTTTACAATATAATTTTATAGTGAAAAATAAATAATAGAATTTTACCCTAAAACTACCCGAGAAAAGGTCATATAGAAAAAAGGGCCAAGAATTGATGTTGTTTTTTTGGCCGGCCAAAAAAGTCTTGTAAAAAATGAATATTATAATATATACATACAGGGGTTGTATGTATATATTTTTACCCTGAAAAATATCAAAAAAGGACACCAAAAATAGAAATATCTTCGTTTGCTCAGATGGACTCATTGCCGTAGGCTCCGAACCCCGAAGGGGTGAGAGAGTCCATCCTACACTATAAATACTTTGCAATAATATAATTACAGACATCATCACAGATATGGGTATGTTTTTTAGCTATATTTACCCTTAATTTATTAAGATTTTCTTCACGGTATTTATCAATACAATGTTCCCTTCTTGGAAGAATCTCATATTTATAGTATCTTCTGCTTTGTTCTAATCCTTGCCAAATTCTTCCTTGAGACATAGCTAACTTAAAATATAATAAAGTTGTGTCTCTAAATATATCTGCTCTTTTAATTTGAGTAATTAAGTCTTTGGAAGGAGTTGAATTTATACCTTCGCAAATCTTATCTCTAATAAGGTCATATTTTCTAATACTGTCAACACCATCATCAAAGTAGGTTGAAAATACCTCATTATAAGTTTCATCAGTCCAATTACATACGTATTTTGACCTTCTAATTAAATCTAAGGTTTCACTTGTTAAATCTATATCTCTAAACAATGGAAAAGCTTCAACTTGTGATTGAAGAGGGTCATTTAATAGTTTTTGAAGCATAGCTTCCCGCTTTAGCTCCTTTTCTCTTTGTTCTTCAATTGTAGGTTCATAAGGTGCGTGAATATGACAAAAGTATCCACCTCCCTTAACTTTACAGCGCTTTCCAGACTTAGTAATAGCTTTACACATTTTAAATGATGATTTCAGGGTAAAAATAAATTTATTTTTTCAATTAAATTGATTTTCCAAATTTAAATAAAGAATAATATATAATAAATATATATTCCAATAAAACAAAAGACGAGCTTATTGCCTTATGCAAAGAGAGAAAAATTAAAGGTTATAGTGGAAAGAAGAAGGATGAGATTATAGAATTGATATCCGGTGCCTCGGGTCCGGTTACTGATGAACTTGTTACCGAGACCGTAAAAGATGAGATTTCATCTTTAAAACAAGATGTTATAACAATAAATAATCTTATTAATTCTCCCGTACATTATACTTCTTATTTCAAGTGTTTTTGCGCCGTTGATAGAAGATAAAAATAACATTTTTGATATTTTAACGTTAAAATATCATTTTAACGTTAAAATATTTTCTTTTTATAAATATGGATGAATGGAAAAAGGAACAATATAAGTATATTAAGAACTTATCTAAAAGTGATAAATTAGCTCTTATAATATACTCTGAAACCCATTTCTTCAAATTATTAAATAAATTCTGCAATCAAGTTATAAATCCTAAAAATATACTTGAATATGAGATTGAAGAGAAAGTTAAAAAATATTGTAAATTGAAAAAAATTAAGTTAGTAGACCAAGGTGATACAAGGGAATATTTTGTGTTTATAACTGACTTATGTATCAGCTTAACAAAACAGTTGATTGATATAATTGAAAATTCGCCTTCTTTTAAGAGTGAAATAAAATTATACAGAGGAACAAAACAATATTATTATTCTGAGGGAGAAGATAGTATTATAAATTACGGGTTTGTAAGCACCTCTGTTGATAAAGAAGTAACAGATTACTTTATAAAAGGTGGAAAATGTTGTCTATTTAATATAACTATGCCTAAGGGTTCAAAAGGGTTATATTTATCTTTATTAAAAGAGGTTGAAGGTTATGAATTAAAATATGATGAAGATGAAGTATTATTACTACCGTATTCAACCTTTGAATTAATAGATAAAAAATTACATAAACATAAATGGTATAATTTCTTCTCTTCGGAAACTGATGAATATGATCTTATGTATAAAGGTTATGATAGTAATAGATATGACCAGTTTGATAAATACAAAGAATTATTATTAGCTATATGTTTTGACCATAATATAAACGAAATGATAAATATACTTGAAAATAACCCTATAAATATGACTTTAAATTTATTTAAGTTAATAAATGGTATGGATATGTTTACCTCAGAATTAGTATCTAAAATAATTATAGGAAAGAAAATAAAAGTTGATTTTCCATATATTATGTATAGTATAAAATTAAAAATAGATAATGACCTTATAAAACAATTAATAAAAGACTTTAAAGATTTTGAAAATGAAGATAATTTTATCGAAATAGTTGAGGCTTCAATGAAGTATGATAATTTAGGAATAATAAAATATATTAGCAAATATCATAGCCCTATGCTAACTAAGTATATTAACCTTTTAATTAAAGTAAATAGATGGCTTAGTAAGTATAATTAATCAATAAGAATATCTCCATATACCCTCAAATCTTCTATAACAAATCCTGCAGCAGTTTCAGCGGAAACATTGTCATCAAAAAATTCCCTATATGTTTGGTCCGGAAGAGATGATAAATCGTAACCCGTCTCTTCTTCAACTATATTTTCAACTTCATCTAACCATTCACAATATTGGTCTAAATCTTCCTTCTGTGAAGGTGAAAGATTTTCTCCTTCATACTTATCTCTAACATACTCTGAATAACTCATCTTCCTTATATTTTTTTATTTCTTTAAATTGAATGAAAACAGCCCCCTCTACTTACACTCAAAGAGTATAAATAGAGGGGGCTGTAGAAAAAATAAACTTACCTACTTAAAGGACACAGGGTCCTTTTTAACCGTTTTAAACTTACCTACTTATTCTTCATCATCAGATAAATCACCTTCTAATTCAATATCTTCAATTTCATCTTCTTCTTCATCACAAGAATATCCGGCTCTTTTAGCCCAGTTTTTAATATTTTCCGGAATGTCCTTAACCCAGGTTATTTCATTATTTATATATCTTGCAACTAATTCATCCTTATCCATTTCAAAACATAAGCCTGTTATTGGGTCATATCTCCATCTTTTACCTTCTGTGTTTTCATTAAGGTTAATTTTCTTGAAAGACATAATTGGAGTTGGTTCACCTGAAAAATCAAAGTCTTTATTTTTTTCGGTCTTTGGAGATCTCATAGGGGATTTCTTAACTGTTGATGAACCATCAGTTTTCTTTACCTCTTCGGTCTTCTTTGATGGTGCTTTTTTATTTGCCTTACCCGCTTCAGCTCCTTTGTCTTCGGTCTTCTTAGAAGGCGCTTTCTTATTTGCTTTAGCTCCTTTAGATAAAGCTCTTTTTTCAGCCTTCTTTTCAGCCTTTTCTTCATCAGTCATTGGCTTCATAGATTTTGCCTTTAAATTATACTCAGCCTTTTCATCAGCATCTAATGCCTTCCATTGTGCACCTAAAGCAGAGGTAACTTGAGCTGGGTTTAAATCAGGATTTTTTTCCTTAATGTTATTTCTTTCCTCTTGACAGTATAAAATATAGCCAGAGTAAGACTTCTTCTTTTCAGGTTGAAACATCTTGAAAAGGTCTTTGATGCTTGCCTTCATATCTTCTCTATCAGTTTCTTCGTTGCCGCCACGGGTAAAATATTCTTCATCGTAGTCAACAATTTTAGATATGACTTCATCAACAAAGACATCAACTTTTTTATCCATCTCAGAGGTGATAGAGTTAATCTTAGTAACAGCAGCTTTCAAAGCAGAAGCGAATGGGGTGAATTTAACAGAGGACATTGTGAGGTAAATTGAGGGTTATTTGTTTAATCTAAACAACAAGATGATTTCAAGGTTAAAATAATTTTTAAAAATCAATTAGATTTTTAACTTGAAATTTTAGGTTAATATTTTTTTACTAAGTCAAAAAAATATTATCGGGATAAAATCACTTTAACAATTTCTTCAATTCATTTTCAGGTAAATTCATAAAATCACTAACTGAGCTCAGCTTCAAGTAACTACATAAAGTTGGAAACTCTTTTTCTACCTCTTCTATAAAGCACAACTCTTTTGTTCTCTGTATATCTTTTCTTCCCTTCATTGCCAAAAACCCTGTCTTTGGATTTCTCTTCTTATAGGTTCTTTTATCTACACCTTTTATATTTTCCTCTCTTAATATCTCTTTATAATCTTTTGCATAACCTACTATAGTTTTAACTGGTAAACCTACCTTTTCACTAACAAGGTCATCGACCTCTACTTTACCTAAGGTTGAATATACCAAACTAATATCAATCCACTCTCTTCCAGCATAACTAAACTGACAAATCCATTTTAATTCTTTTTCACCTATATAACGAGGTTCTATATATGAAAACAGATATGGAACCCCTGTTGTATATGCAAAATCGTTGAATTCCTTAATCAGCTTGTCCTTATACGCTTTAATTTCATCTTCATCATTCTTGGTAAAAAGAACTGATATGTCAATATCATCGGTCTTTATAACGTCTTTTTTGTTATAACGAATTTCCATTACTTTCTTTAACCCATAACCTCCTTTGACGATCCAATGAGAATTAGGGTCGTGCATCCAGCTTTTAAAGTGATTAGAAAATTTTGAAACTACATCTTCTACTGAAGGATAATTTGGGGTTTGAATTACTTCCATATCAAATGTCTTTATAAAATCTTTTTGAGTGTTACACCCTTCTTCAGTGCCTGCATCTTTTATCATTAATTTTTCATATACTTTTTTAATCTTATACACAGAATATGATGGTAAAATAACCTGACTTAGTGGTCTTTTAGCTGGTTCTATTAGCTGTATAAATATACTACGGCAACCTTTTTTTAATAAGATACGCTTAAGACAGCAGGATGCAGTATTTTTTTCAGATGAATAATCAGTATAGTTATTAATAATATCATACGGATTACCAGGTAAATGAGGTATTAAAGTTGTAGATTGAATATTTAAGGCTGAAAATTCCCCTTTAGATATATTATTGTTCCAATAGACATCTCTAACCCCTCTATATAATATGAGGTCATCTTCAACCTCTGGAGCCTTTTCAAATATCTTATTAAACTCAACATAATATCTTTCCATAAATTTTTTAGAAATATTTAATGCAAGGTCTTTTATCTCAACACTATCCATATTACTTTTACCTGATAATTTAGTGTAAAATAACTCTTCAAGGTTCATAACATCTTTTAAATCTTCTAGTCCAACTTCTATACCATTATCAAGGCAAACTTGAATTATCAGTTCAATCAAGCAGGAGCATATAGGTAAAGACTTATCTACATTACCTCTGCTTTTTATATATTTTGTAGAGTATTGAAATATAGGGGTAAAATGACTAAATAGAATACCATATTCGTATAATGAAAGACTGCTTATAAATAAGGCTTGGTTTTCTATATATCTTTTATACGATTCTAATGAGCGTAATTCTGTGTGATAGTCTGTTATTTCTGAATTTGTAAATTTCAGGTTTATGTCTATTGTCTCTTTTCTTCTTGTTATAATGTCCTTTTCTTCAGGTGGTATACTCTGTTGATCTTTATATTTATAAATATAAGCAAACTCCCTACCATCTATATTGTTTATGTTATATTTCAAAACATCCACTGATACGGTTCCAAGGGAGGTGTTTTCTACTTTATATTTTTCAGGCTCATTTAAGTAACAAGCTTGTTCTTGTTCTGAAAAAGTAAAAAAGTTATCATCTTTCAGCTTACTATGAGGAATATACCATTCTTGAACCCATTTCTTAAAATTAGGGTCATTATGAAGGTTTTTACCCTGAATTAACTTTATGTAGTCAGTATACATTTCAGTGTCATAAGTAAACAAGTTTTTTTCAAGTCCATCTTTTAAAAAATCCTTATAATAATTTTTAATAATTTCAAGTTCTTCTTTAGTCGGTTGAAGACCGTTTAATAATACAGAAAAAAATAATTTATTTAATACTTTAGTCATTCTTGGTAAACTATTATTCACAAACGAAATAATATCAGCATATGTTATATTATAAATATTTACTAAGGAAGGTAGCAGATATTCTGAAACTCTATTTATTTCATAATATTCCTCTGCAGTTCTGCTACACGTAAATCCTTCTCCTATTTTATTATAAAATATGGCTATTATCTCCTCATTATTTTTAGTTTTAAAAATATCAAATATCTCTTTCAAATAAGGCTTAATTTCAGATTCATATAATAAACTTAAAGAGTAAATGAAATACATCTTTACATTAAAATCCTTCTTCTTCTTATTAACAGCATTAATTAATAGAGTCTTCATCTCTGAAATTAAAGCATCATAATACTCTGGTATTATATTTTTCATTCTCCACCTTTTTATATCATCACTATCAATATCAAGTTCTTTCAACCCTAAAACGATATAAAATAATCTGGTTTTATCTTTAAACAATTCAGGGCTTATTTTAGACATAAACTTGTCAATATAAACATCATCTATTTTAGAAAACATAAAGATACTCTTTACAAAATTTCTTTCTCTAGGTTTTTTTGATGATATGTAATTAATAATTTTTTTAACATCCTTATACGTAAGATCATAATTATACTTTTTTAATTCTTTTAAAAGGTCAATTAACACATCATCCTCGTCTAAAGGCGAAGAATATATACCTTGATCTATAAGTTTTTCACTTATGAGATTAATTTCTTCAATTATATTTTGGTTCTTGTCGTCAAGGTATTTTAATATGTTTTTTTTTATATCCTTCTCAATATCGTTATACTTCTCTATAAAAGAACGAAGGGTAAAACGATCTTCATTACCACTATTAAATAAATTTGTAAACATATTATTCATTTATAATATAATAAATAAAATAATTTTATTTATTATAAACGAGAGTTTCCCCTCTATGAAAGACATCCCGAGAAGGCAGACAAAAAGTCAACCTAGGACGCTCCATAGAGGGGCAACAAATAATTATAAACTCATAATCATATTTCTGAGGTGTTCTCCCTTCATATTCCAACTTGTTCTATCCAACGGTATTTGACGGGTAGAATTATCCCATCCTAAATTTATTAATTCTTTCACTCTATTCAAGAGTTCAATATCTCCTTTTGGTAAATATCCAATTAATTTTCCCCTTGCAGATATAGCAGTAAATTTACCATCAGGCCAGTATGTAAAAGTATCATCTTTATAATACTCTAAAATCATCCCTGAAATGTTCTGGAGGACCCAGGGTCCTCCGTACACATCCATATCAGGGACATTGATAGCTTGTTGGATAACAGAAATAATTTCTTTGCGTAATTTAGACATTTTTATAACATAAGGGTGGATTATGTTATAAAAATCAATTTAAATTTTTACGGTAATTTCGCCCTCTATGGAAAACATCCTTAACGAGGGCTTATAGCTCCTAGGACGCTCCACAGAGGGCATTTTTTGTTTTTTATTTAATTTTAACTTATCTTAAAATGATCCTGGGTCATTTTTAAATCATATCATTCAATTCATCTATTTCCTCCAAGACATCAAGCATTAGTTCGGCATCTTTTTCACTCGCAAAGTTTTCATAGATATTTTTTACAACCTTATACAAGGATTCAATCATCTCTCTTTTTTCTTCGTCTTCATCGGTTGTAATCTTAAATCTCTTTGTAATGATATACTTATTTAACACCTTGTTTTTAAGAAGTTCATTGTATCTTTCAACAGCATCTTCTAAGTCTAACATTTCCTCATCATTATCGTCTTCAGAAGAGATGTCATCTTCAGAAGAACCAAGGTCGTCGTCAGAGGAGTCATCTTCAGATACAGGGTAAATCATTTTCATAATAGTTTCAACAGTTTTGCGGGCAGTTTTAGACTCTTCAAATTTCTTACCGGTAATAGCTTTGATAAAAGCATCCAAAGCTTCAACAAGATATTCAGGGACATCTTCTTGGACGAACATTTCTCTAATAGCTTTTAAGTTGGAAATTCCAGTTTTGATTGCACCCTTAGCAAAGTCATATTCAGCTCCAATCAAAAATTCAGAGAGTTCAGGGTGATTGACTTCTTCAGCGAGAGCAAAAAAAATTGAGTTCATTTTGAGAGTGAGATTGGAAAAAGTAATTTGTTTAATCTAAACAACAAGATGAAATAAAGGTTAAAATAATTTTTAAAAATCAATTAAATTAAAAAAGACCCAAGAAAAAATAAATGGGCTTTCGCCCTCTATAAAGACATCCTTACTCAGGTTTGTGAAACACTGGAACCCAAGGAACCAGACAAACCGACGCGACAATGTCGCTCCTAGGACGCTCTATAGAGGGCGAAAAAAATAGTTAAACTTATTTATACTAGGTCACTTAACAAATTACCTTTTGAATCCCATTCTTTAGATAAACCTTGTAAAATACCATCTTTATAATAACGTTGAAATTTCAGGTTTCCATTACTCCACCATTCCTTACATTCACCATCAAATTTACCGTCTTTATAATAAATCTCCCCATATGGTGAACCATCAGAATACCAATATTTAAATAAACCGTCAAACTTACCATCTTTATAGTAGCAATGAGTTGACAGTACTTCTCCTCCTAAATACCATGATTTATATTCACCATCTAATTTATCATCTTTATAACAAGAATTAATAATTAATTTACCATCACGCCATATTTTACATATTCCATTCTTTTTATTATCCTTATAATTTTCTTTAATAATTCGTCTATTCTCTTTAATTAATGTTTCACCTTCAAGCTCAGCTTTTTCATTATGATAGCCTAATTGAATTAGGTTTCCTTCTTTATCCCACTTTTTTATTTCAATCACATTTTCTTTTAATGAAACTTTGTATAATAAACCATCATCATCATAATAACTCTCACTTTCAGTGTTTATATCTGAATCTTCATTTTCAGCTTTAGTTAAAGAATATTTATCAAAAATTTCTTTAATAGCTTGAAATTCAAGGTCATTATTATCATTTTGTTCGAAAGACATCGTAAGCTAAAGCGGGAAAGCGATTTGTTTAATCTAAACAACAAGATGAAATAAAGGTTAAAAAAAAAATTATTTTTCATTTAGAAAAATAATTCTCTTAAAATGGGCTTTCGCCCTCTATAAAGACATCCTTACTCAGGTTTGTGAAACACTGGAACCCAAGGAACCAGACAAACCGACGCGACAATGTCGCTTGTAAGACGCTTTATAGAGGGCGAAAAGTTCGTTTTTTTAACCACACATTTCATCATCACTATCATCAGGTCTTTTTTCTTCAAATGCAGCTTGAATTTTTGCATTTCTTAAAGTCTCTTTACAGACTGTATAACGGTAAAAACTAAATCTAAGACCACAAGCACTTACCCAGTCTTTGATTTTTTCTAATTCTTTTTCAGTATAAGGTCTATCTGAGTAAAGTATTCCTTGAAAATAAGCCTCACCACCATCAATACAAAATATAATACCGGTCTCTCTATTGATATATAGAGTAAGACCTGATGACGATGAAGAATAACCTTCAAAATTCCAAGAGCTATAATGTGAGGGAGTGATAGTCCAAAATTTAAACATTGTTAACATAAGATAAAATAAAGGTTAAAATATTTTTATTTTTTCAATTAGATTGGAACCGTAACCTTCGGTAAATGAGGTTTGCCCTCTGTGGAAGACATCCTGAATAAGAGGACGCTCCACAGAGGGCATTTTTTTTTGAATTTATAAACTTACCTTACCTTTTTTGCAATTTACCTAATATTCTTCATACTCTAAACAGCCTCCATAATGTGCTTGTTGGTTAGCAATACCATATTTACAGCCAGTGCAAGTTTCTTCGTAATCAGAGCAAGATTTTTCATCGTCATCAGATGAAGGCATTTCATCGGTAGTTTCACGTTCATCATCTGAAGAAAACTTTACATGTAATTCTTCACGCTCAATGAACTCTACTTCAATAGGTTCTTCTTCGTCAATATTTGTTTCTTCTATAGGGAACCAATCGCGTTCGACTTCAACTTTTGTAGGCAATGTTTGAACGTAGTGTTCTGATTGTAAGTTTTCCATAGCATCAATGGTGAAGTACTTATACTCGGTATAAGTTGGAATTTGATTTGAATATCTTCTATAAGGAAGATAAGTTTCAAGTCTAACAAGCACTGACTTACCGTTCTTAGAAAGCTTAACTGGAACACCTACTCTCTTAAATTCAGGAGTTGAATTACGGTAGTAAAATGAGATGGTGAAGCCTTGTTCGATAGCATAAGAAAGATACTCAGCAGAAGCTCTATAAGTTGGAAAGATAATACCGTCTAACTTGAACTTCTTAAACTTATTAGTTTCAGCGTCAAGAGTATGGACGACATCACCTACAATTCCAATTGGATAAACAATTCTTTGAAATTCAGGGCGAGAGTGAGCATAAGTGAACACCATAGGAGCATTAGCATCAATGATATGTTGAACTGATTGAGACATATTTGAAGACATCGTGAGAGCGTTAATAAGCGATTTGTTTAATCTAAACAACAAGATGATTTCAAGGTTAAAATAATTTTTATTTTTCATTTAGAAAAATAAAAATCTACACGTTGATTTTATAAATGGGCTTCCGCCCTCTATTTATACTCACGATGACTGAGTATAAATAGAGGGCGGAGAGGGAGAGGAATATGTGGTTATAAATATTGAGCTATAATATACTTACGAACATCGTCACAGATAGGAGTATATTGTTCAACTGCTTTTACCCTCAATTTCTTGAGGTTGATTTCACGATATGTTTCAATATCAGATTTTTTCACATTGGAAACAGCATCAACAATTATTCTAGCATTTAAAATTCCATCCCAATATGTTCCTCTAGAAAGAGCTATCTTTGTTAAATTAACAGTTACATCCATATATAAATCCATTCTTTGAATGTTTTTAAGATGATCTTTAGCTGGGCTTGATTTCATACCTTCACTCATAGTCTGTTTAAAAAAATAATATTTTATATCTTCATCAACACTGTCATCAAAGAAGGTTGCAATTACAGTATTATAAGTTTCTTCAGACCAATTGCACACATATTTTGCTCGGTTAATTAAGACAAGAGTTTCGTTTGTAAAATCAAGACCTTTGAATAAAGGCCAAGCTTCTTGTTGAAGAAAAAAAATATTGCTAGACTCAGGAGAAAATATTTTTTTAAGAGCAGCTTCTCTCTTATCTTCAATTGTTGGTTCTTCTTGAACTCCGTAATAATGGTCTTGGTGAACATGACAAAAGTGAGTTTCACTCTTGATTTTGCAGACTTTTCCAGACTTGGTAATAGCGCGACACATCGTAAATGAGAGGGAGAAAATAAGTTTTGTTTTATCTAAACAACAAGATGTTTTTAAGGTAAAAATTATTTTTATTTTTCAATTAAATAACGAGGTTCCGCCCTCTATTTATACTCACAACTTCCTGACTTACTTGCAGAATTTTATGAGTATAAATAGAGGGCGGAACACCGAAAGAATAAAAAAAATTATGAGCCAAAATCAATGTTAAATAAGATGCAGTTTTCAGAGGTTATTTTCACCTCGTCGTCATTAATTATTTTATTGACTTTTTCTAATTGTTCTTCAGAAGGTATTACTGTGCCGCAATATAAGGTGTACCATCTGTCGTATGGATTACCTCTAATTTGGAGATATTCGCTGACATATTCTTTGAGGGTAAAACCTCCTGAAAAATATTTAACATACTTATTGTTTTCAAAATTAAAAGTACAATTCACAAGTGAAAATGGCATTCTTTTCATATACTTCACTGATTTAACTGAGCGACTGTCATTATTATGGGAAAATCTATTTGTAGCAATTGCCATTTTTTTATTAATTTTCAAGTCAAAAAGAGCTTCAAATGCACGACGAAGACCATCTCTTGGATTCATTCCAATATAATATTTTTCTCCTTGATTTTTAGTGCGTATAATGACAATGCTTAGAACTTTAACAATTTCTTTTTCGTCAATTGATACCGCACCAAAGTATCTTCCCAAATCTGTTTTATATTTTAAATAACTGACTATAAATTCCCCGAAAGATTCATCATCTAAATACCACTTTGTTTTTTCCTCATTTAAATAGACACATTTTTCAATAACCTTATTAAAAAAATCAAAAAACTTACACAAAAATTTTTGACTGTAAGAATAGTCTGCATAACCTAAAATAATGTTTCCAACGTTCTTTGTATCCATTAAATCAACATCAATAGATTGTTGGACAATTTCAGAATAAGCATTAATTAAAGACATCGTGAGCGTGAGTGAGCGTGAGTATTTGTTTTATCTAAACAACAAGATGTTTGAAGGGTAAAAATAATTTTTATTTTTCATTTATTTTTCACTTTGTGTTCCAACACTCACTTTGTGAGGTTACTTCCAACACTCACTTCGTGAGGTTACTTCCAACACTCACTTCGTGAGGTGACTTCCGACACTCACTTTGTGAGGTGACTTCCGACACTCACTTTGTGAGGTGACTTCCGACACTCACTTTGTGAGGTGACTTCCGACACTCACTTTGTGAGGTGACTTCCGACACTCACTTTGTGAGGTGACTTCCGACACTCGCTTTGTGAGGTTACTTCCAACACTCACTTTGTGAGGTGACTTCCAACACAAAAAAATAAGTAAATGAAATTCCGCCCTCTATTTATACTCACTTACTAGTTTCTCCGAAACGGAGAGCGTAGCTCGATAGAGTATAAATAGAGGGCGGAAGTGTCTTGATGATTAACTTCATTTAATTGTTCTGTCATTAGAGCGAACATTAGAGAGAATCAAAAAGAGCGGTCAAGAGAACTGTCATTAGAACGAACATTAGAGAGGTCAAAAAGAGCTGTCATTAGAACTGTCGTAACCGTCGTTAGAGCTTGTCTGCTGAACTGTCTGCTGAGCTTGTCTGTTGAGCTGTCTGTTGAGCTGTCTGCTGAACTGTCTGCTGAGCTTGTCTGCTGAACTGTCTGTTGAGCTGTCTGCTGAACTGTCTGTTGAACTGTCTGTTGAACTGATACAAAATAAAGGAGAAGTTAATCAACAAGACAATTAAACTGTAAAAATAATTTTTATTTTTCATTTAGATTATATATCAATTATAATGGAATTTCGCCCTCTATTTATACTCATAACTTCCTGACTTACTGGCAGAATTTTATGAGTATAAATAGAGGGCGAAACCCAGAGTGAAAAAAAAAATAAAAAATTGAGACAAAATCAAAATCATATTATTCAATTTCCAACTTGGATTCGTCTCTCGGAAACATTTCGAGATAGTTTTCTGGTCTTATATTTTCCATGGCATCAATCTTGAAATATTTATACTCTGTATAAGTTGGAGTTTGATTTGAATATTTTCTATAAGGAAGATAAGTTTCAAGTCTAATAAGGATTGAGTTACCGTTCTTTGAGAACTTAATTGGAACACCAACACACCCTCTTTCATCAGGGTGTGCATTATGATAGTAAAATGAGACTTCGTATCCTTCTTCTATCGCATAAGAAAGAATTTCTTCATTTGAAAGTTCAGACATCGTGAGTGAGCGTGAACGGGAAAGAGTATTTGTTTTATCTAAACAACAAGATGATTGAAGGGTAAAAATAAAAATAAAAAATCATTTAAAAGGACCCAGGGTCCTTTTAAACAAGGCAAAAATCAGACTCTAGCGAGCTTGAAAATATCTGACTAGAGTCTGATTGAACGAGGCTTTTATCAGGCTTTATCCAGATATATTAGGCTATACCTGGATAAATCCGGCTAAAATGACCCTTTATCTCGATATATCCGGATAAAACAGGCTATATCAGGCTTTATCTAGATATATCCAGATAAAACAGGCTATATCCGGCTAAAAGGACCCTTTATCTGGATATATATAGATAGAGTAGGCTATAACAGGCTTTATCCAGGTAAAGCCCTATTATACCAGGCTTTATCCAGATACCAGCCTCATTATCAGGTTTTATCCTCGTTGGACTTGGTCGTCTTTTGGCTTTTCATTTTTTTGGACTTGTTTGCTTTCTGCAAACGGAGCTTAAGCGATAGTAAAATTTCAAAAAAAAAATGCCCTTATTTCCCTGTAAAATTTAAATGATTTTTTATTTTTATTTTTACCCTTCAATCATCTTGTTGTTTAGATAAAACAAATACTTTTTTATACTCTCACACTCGCTCACTCACAATGTCTTCTGTTAAATTTTTCTCATCTGCTTTAAAAGCTGCTGTTTCTAAAATCAATTCTATCGTCTCTGGTATGGATGAAAAAGTTGATACTTTTGCAGAAAAAGTTATTGAACTCTTATCCGAACATGTCTCTCAAAAACTCGACACCGATCTCTTTCCTAAAGAAGAAGAAAATGTTGATGTTGATAGAGCTGAACTCAAGCAAAATATCATCAATCTTTTTGAAATGTTCAAACCTGAAAAGAGAGAAACTTCCGTCTCCGGTTATAATATCTTCTGTAAAGAACAAAGAGATGCTGTCAAAGCTAGAAATCCTGAGCTTTCTGCCTCTGCTATCCTCGGTGCTTTAGGTGCTGAATGGAAGGCTCTTGACAAAGAAGAAAAAGAAGAATGGAATGCTAAGGCTAAATTAGCAAAGCCAATGACCTCTGAAGAAAAATCCGCTAAGAGATCCGCTTCAAGAAGACCTGCTGAAAAAAAGGAAAAGGTAAAGTGCCAATATGACGGTTGCGACAAATGTCCTAAGGAACCTAAGGAACACACTGACGGTAAAGTTTATTGCTCTAAGCACTTAGATAAGGTCATCCTCGCTGAGGCAAAATCACCTAAGACAAGCCCAAAATCTGAGGCAAAACCAGAGCCAAAATCTTCAAAAAAATCTGTCTCTAAAAAGACTGAAGATAAAGTTGAAGAAAAGAAAGAACTTTCAAACAAGGAAAAATTGGAAAAGAAATTAGAAGAAGCTAACAAGAAGCTCGCTGAGAAGACCTCCGCTGTCTCTGCGCCGAAACCAATCACTGTCTCACCAAAGACCTCTGCTAAGTCAGCAACACCAATCAAGAAAACTACCTTTGACTTTACCTCTGAACCAAAACCAATCGGTGAAAATATTGATTTCTGGGCTTGCAGAAGAGCTAATTTAGATAAAAATACTTCTGGTAAAAGATGGAAATATAATAAAGAAACTGGTCTCTGTTTTGAAGACAATAAGGACAATGATGACTTTGTCTTAGCTGCTACTTGGGTTGATGGTGCTGTCGCTTGGTTAGATGAAATTCCTGAAGAAGTTAAAGAATGGGCAAGAAAATCTGGCTGTATAGTCCCTGATGATGATGATGAATCTGATATTGAATTAGAAGGTGAATTCTCCGATGATGAATAAATCCGCTCACTGAAACGCTCACGGTAACACTCAAGGTAAGTGATAGGTAAGTATTTTTTTTTTATTTTAAAAGGACCCAGGGTCCTTTTTTCTTCTCTGTTCCGCCCTCTATTTATACTCTTGGTAAGTGAGTATAAATAGAGGGCGGAATTTCATTTGCTTATTTTCTTCAAGTGTGAGCGGAAAGTGAGTGTTGGAAGTGTGAGCGGAAAGTGAGCGTCTGAAGTATGAGCGGAAAGTGAGTGTCGGAAGTGTGAGCGGAAAGTGAGTTGAGGACCCTGGGTCCTCCGTGTCGGAAGTGTGAGCGGAAAGTGAGTGTCGGAAGTGTGAGAGGAAAGTGAGCGTCTGAAGTGTGAGCGGAAAGTGAGAGTTGGAAGTATGAGCGGAAAGTGAGAGTTGGAAGTATGAGCAGAAGGTGAGTTGAGGACCCTGGGTCATCCGTGTCGGAAGTGTGAGCGGAAAGTGAGTGTCGGAAGTCACAAAAAATAATTGATTTTTAAAAATAATTTTAACGGTGAAATCATCTTGTTGTTTAGATAAAACAAATTATTTTTCGCTTTCGCTCACATTCACGCTCACGATGTCTTCAAATAACGCTTCTTTCGTTTTAAATGCACTCTCATTTGCAAAGATTTTTTCTATTGCTGCAATGAAGGATAAGGCGAAAAAATACAAAGATACTATGATGTCAGTTAAAATTGACCTCCAAGAATGTGGTATCATTATGAATAAAACTGATGCTGCTTCCGTCAAGAAATGCTCTAATCTCTTAGGTAAGGCTATTGCTAAGCTTGAAAGTTTAGAAGAGAAAAAATTGAAGCATATGATTGAAGCACTCATTAAAATCCTCAAGTCATTTGAGAAGAAAAAATTCTCTTTTAGAATTAATTCCTTAACAAAAGAAATTGCTCTTGATAAGTCATTCGACCAACTTTGTAAAGACGATGATTCTTCCGATGAAGACAGCTCAAGTGAAGATGATTCTTCTTCAGATGATTCTTCTTCAGATGATTCTTCTTCAGATGATTCTTCTTCAGATGATAGCTCAGATGATAGCTCAAGTGACAGTGAGGATGATAAGAAGAAAAGAAAAAAGTCAACCAAGGGTAAAACCGATAAAAAAACTCGTTTAGATATTAAGACCTTAGAAAAGTACGCGAAAGTTCTTACATCGGATAAAAGATATAAACATCTATTAAAAGATGAAAAGAAAGGTGAAAAGAAAGCTGAGAAGAAACCAGCAGCTAAGAAAGCTGAAAAGAAGGTCAAGTTTGAACCTATTATACTTGATTAAATGTGTGGTGCTCTTGGTTCTCAGGTAAGTTAATCGGTAAGTTTTTCTCCCTAGGTTCCGCCCTCTATTTATACTCAGACATCGTGAGTATAAATAGAGGGCGGAACCTCGTTATGTAAGGTAAAAAATTAAAAAGGACCCTGGGTCCTTTTCTCACCCTTTCAGGGTTCCATTTTGCTTCGCAAAATTAATTGAAAAATAAAAATTATTTTAACCTTGAAAGTATCACTCAAAATGCCAAACCCAAACTATCCAATCTTAACCCGCGAACAAAAAAGAAGAAAGCAAGCAATCCGTAACTGGAAGCGTGCTCAGAAATACCTCGTAGAATACTGCTGGAAAGCAGAGCAATGTCATCAATTTTTAAGAAACCGTTTAAATCCTGAAGCTCAAGAATACGTCCCAGAAGACGGTGTTGAATTTTTTGACGTTCAACCAGTCTGTGATTATTTATTTAAAGACGACGACAAATACTGGGATGATTTAGACGCAAATAGAATAATCGCAGAAAGTGTTGCTGAATACTGCCTTGCTTAATTTATTTTTTTAAAAGGACTTTCTCGCCGAAGGCTCGGAGCGACTTTGTCGCGATGGGTCCTTTCCGAGACGGTGGGTCTCTTATAGTTTACGGTCTCCTTAGGGACCATAAACTAACCGCTCTAATAGAGCTCCGATTTCCGAAGGAAAAATAAAAAGGACCCAGGGTCCTTTTAACTGAAAAATAAAAATAATTTTAACGGTGAAATCATCTTGTTGTTTAGATAAAACAAATTCATTTTCACGCTTTAGCTCCCGTTCACGATGTCTATTAAATTTGAGAATTATAATACACCTGAATTTAAGGTTGTTAAAGATGTTTTCTCTGAATATCCTCTTATGGAGCCTTATTTAGCTCATATAGTAGAGGAGTATTTATACAGTACTGTAAGAGAATATTTTGAAAATGGAAATTTGCAGTTTGAATATAGAGTAAAAGAAGGTAAAAGAGATGGTGAATATAAAAGGTGGTATATGATTGGAAAATTAATGGAACAAGGGTATTATAAAGAAGGGAAAAAAGATGGTGAATTTAAATCGTGGCACCGCGGATCGAATGGGCAACAATTAGAGTCTCAATGTTATTATAAAGAAGGAAAACTTAATGGTGAACATAAATTATGGTGGGATAATGGCCAAATAAAGATTCAATCTTATTGTAAAGAAGGTAAAGAAGATGGTGAATATAAAATGTGGTATCCAAACGGGCAATTATGGATTCATTCTTATTATAAAGAAGGAAAACTTAATGGTGAATGGAAAGAGTGGGATTTAAACGGACAATTAGAGTTTCAAACTTATTATAAAGAAGGGAAACTTGAAGGGGAATATAAGATATGGCATAGGAACGGACAATTAAAGGTACAATGTTTTTACAAAGGAGGAAAACCTAAGGGTAAAGAAAAAATGTGGAATGAACAAGGTGAATTAATCTGTTTTTAGAAATTAGTCTGTTGTTTTCCCTCTGGAAAACCTTCGGTTGCAATTTTTACGGTCTCCTTAGGGACCATAAAAATATAATCTAATTGAAAAATAAAAATATTTTTAAAGGTGAAATCATCTTTCAAATCACATTCACGATGTCTATTAAATTTGAGAATTATAATACACCTGAATTTAACATTGTTAAAGATGTTTTCGCTGAATATCCTCTTATGGAACCTTATTTAGCTCATATAGTAGAGGAGTATTTATACAGTACTGTAAGAAAATATTTTAAAAATGGAAATTTGCACTTTGAATATAGAGTAAAAGAAGGTAAAAAAGATGGTGAATATAAAATGTGGTGGGACAATGGACAATTACGTTTTCAAGAATATTATAAAGAAGGGAAAAAAGATGGTGAATATAAAATCTGGTATGACAATGGACAATTACATTTTCAAGTATATTATAAAGAAGGGAAAAGAGAAGGTGAAGCTAAAGAGTGGCATCCAAACGGACAATTACGGATATATACTTATTTTAAAGAAGGGGAAAAAGAAGGAGAATATAAGAGATGGCATAAAAACGGAAAATTGTATTCTCAAGAATATTATAAAGAAGGGAAACTTGAAGGTGAATATAAAACTTGGCATCCAAACGGACAATTACGGATGCATACTTATTATAAAGAAGGGAAAAGAGAAGGAGAATGTAAAGATTGGCATCCAAACGGACAATTACGGGGTCAAGAATATTATAAAGAAGGGAAAAGAGAAGGTGAAGGTAAAGCGTGGTATCAAAACGGACAATTATGGATGCAAGCGTATTATAAAGGAGGGGTCATTGAAGAAGAAATAGCGTGGCATGAAGATGGAGAATTAGTATTTGACCTGAGTAGTAGTTATTGATTCTATATTTACCTTGATTTGAGACGGTGGGTCTCTCATATTTTTACGGTCTCTTTAGGGACCATAAAAATTATCGCACTGTGTGCTCCGATTCACTCCCTGTAATCTAATTGATTTTTTAAAATAATTTTAACCCTTCAAATATCATCTCAGAATGAAGAACTTGATTAACATTATCGCTAAATCTATTGATTGTCCTCTTATGGATACTCACAACATTCCTTTTGAAATCGTTGACTATTTAGTCCACAGAATTTTCTATTTGCAACACGAGAGTCGTGACGAATGGAGAAATGTTATCACAAAAGGATGTTTCTTAGCTACAAATGAAGAAGAAGCTTGGGAATTATACGAGCAACATTCAAACAATATTCCAATTGAATTTAGGATTGAAAAGGGAGAATTTATGGAAAGTTTTTCTTACGTGTCTTACGATCGCTCTTATATTACCACAGACGGAGCATCAGTTAGACATTTGAAAGTTGATTGGTATGATGAGCGTGATGATTTCTATTGGCTCGAATATGAATATAAAAAACCCACAAGAAATGTTATTAGAAAACAAATATCTCAAAGAGGTGGTTCTCCTCTTGTTTGGTTCTTACCTATGATTGACGTTATGATGGACGGTGCTGAATATAAACCATATACTATATTAAGACGCTAACTTAAGTCTTATAAAAAAACTTTATAAAAAATAAAAATTTACGGTCCTTATTGGGACCCTAAATTTAACTAATTGAAAAATAAAAATAATTTTAACTCTTCAATCATCTCAGAATGAAGAAATTGATTAATATTATCACTAAAGCTATTGATTGTCCACTTATGGATACTCATAATATTCCCTTTGAAATTGCAGGTTACTTAACGCACAAAATTTTCTACTTATATTGTTCGTATAAATCTCAAGAATGGAGAACCGTCACTACAAGAGGTTATTTATTAGCTACAACTCCAGAACACGCTTGGGAATTATATGAAGAACATACAAAAAATATTCCTAATGAATATATCCTTAAAAAGGATGATTTTATGATGAATTTATGGTATTATGGAGATGATTCATATATCAGTACTAATGGAGGAACAGTTAGATACTTAAGAATTGAATGGTTTGATGAGACTGATGATATTCACTCAATTGAATGTGAATATAAAAAACCCACAAGAAACGTTATTAGAAAAGAAATAGCTAAAACTGGTAAAAGAGCTATGTTTATTTTTGGAAAGCCTATGATAGATGCTATGATGGACGGAGTTATATATGAATATATCTGACCTTGTTTTACACTAAATTTAAAACTTCATAAAAAATTTATGGTCCTTATTGGGACCCTAAATTTAGCACAATCTTTTTAAATAGGAGACTTAAAAAAAAATAATACCCCTCGGGTTTAGTCTAATTGATTTTTGTTTTTTAATTTCACCCCTTTTTTTATCTATTAATTAGAATGTCATCTATTATCATCGAAGACGAAGTCATCTATCCAACCTTCACTCCAAAGTGTAAATATGAGCCTATGAAACATCAGCTTGGCGCCCTCAAATTTATGAGGGAACGTGAATCTGATTATAATCTTAGAGGGGGAATTATAGCTTTGGATATGGGTTTGGGGAAAACATTTACATCTCTTTATCATTGCTTAATGTCGGGGGAACCTGAAACTACACTTATTATTTGCCCAAAGACAGCTCTCTATACCTGGGTGAATGAGATCAAGAAATTTTACGGTAATACAGTGAGCTATTTTGTCTTTAGAAAAGACGAAAACAGAGTTTCCGATATAACCAAGGAAGAACTTTTAAGATATAATATTGTCTTAACAAATTACGAGTATATTAGAAATATGGCTAAGGACAGAAATGTTTTTGGTAAAGTTTGTTTGAGGGATTTGCAAGGTCGTGTTTTCGGTGCAAACACACCTGATAGACCTGTCCTCAGAGACACAAAAGGCGAAGGATTATTATTCAGTATTGAATGGCCTCGTATTATTGCTGATGAAAGTCATAATTTTTGTAATTATAAAACATCATTATGGAGGTCAGTTATTACTCTGTGTGGTAAGTCAAGATTTTGCCTCAGCGGTACTCCCATAAAAAACTCAAGCCAAGATTTATACGCCCAATATAAATTTTTGGGTTATTTTGAACCTGAATTTAATGTAAAACAATTTCATAAATTAGACCTTGCAAAATATATTCATCATTCGGATTATAAAAAAGCAGGTATCGTTTTACCTCAGGCTAATCATATCAGAGTTGCTTGTCATTTAGAGGGAGAACACGCTGATATTTATGAAATGTTTTTAAAGAGGGCAAATCAAGAGTATAATAACTTTACAGTCGGTGGTGCGTCTTTCGCAGCTATTTTCACCTTGTTTTTGAGATTAAGACAGATATGTATTGCTCCTTACACAATCGTCCCTAAGGATGATAAAAAAATCAATACAAAAGAGTATTTTGAGGCACAAGAAGAATTAGATTATATGACAGGGGGAATGGCCTCTTGGATTAATGACAAGGATGGAACTGCTGGTCTTAAGGCGTCAAAAATTGAAAAAATAGCAGATATTGTTAAGGGTGTTCCTAAGGGTGAAAAAATTGTTGTGTTTACTATGTTTAAAACTGTGATTAGATTACTTGAAGAAAAGCTGTTAAAAATGGAGGGTTTTGATAAAAAAATTGTGTGTATTGATGGTAGTGTTACAGGTAAGAAGCGTGACGAGTGTATTACTGCTTTTAAAGAGCGTGATTATGATGTTATGATTGTATCATATAAAATCGGTGCAGAAAGTTTAAACTTGACAGAAGCGCGTCACGTTATCCTCACAGAATCTTGGTGGAACAGTGCTATCATTGACCAAGCAAAAGCGAGAATTTATAGAATAGGTCAAAAACACAGTGTAAATATTTATGAGTTATATGTTCCTAACGATGACCGTATCAAGAGTATAGAAGTGGCGATGGGTGAGATATGTGATAGAAAGAAGAATATAGCAGAACAGTATATGAATACAGGTAAGTGCGATAGTTCAGCTAATCTTGATGCTAAAACAATGGGTGAAATATTGAGAATAGCAAATAATAGGGATGATTAAGGTGTGAGGTATATGAAAGGTAAGTTTGAGGTAAGATTTTTTTTATTTTTAACCACAGGGTTAAAAATAAAAAGGACCAAAAACACCTTTAAAATTTAATTGATTTTTAAATAAATATAAAAATCAATAATAAAAAGATGTTTGACGAAGAAGATATTCAGAGATTTAAAGTTCACTCTAAACTGAGAAATGGAGCTAATACTAGAGCCGTAATTTTCAAATATAAAACTGATTATAATTTTGGTGAAGTAAAAGTAGTTAGTGAAATTAAGGATATAAATGAGGTATCTTTCTCTTGTAAAGGAAGAAATCCTTTTGAAAAGAGTGGAAGATATTATTTTTCAAAGCTTATAACCCCTATTTGCAACTTCAATACAGGAACAGAAATTATTTTAAAATGAAAAATAAAAATTATTTTATGCTTTAAATCATCAACACCCTCTTCTCGCTTTAGCTCACGTTAACTCCTTTAAAATGACTTCTCTTAAATCAGGCGATAAAGTTTTATATTTTAAAGGTACTTGCGAACTCGTTACTATTATAAAGGTTCATCTTGATGACCCGGAAGAACCTTACTTTACAATTAAGCTCTCAAACGGAGATGAAAAACAAACAGTAAAAAAATATCTTGGAACATACTCATTTTTTCCATTTAAAAAAATAAATCTATTTGATGAAGAATTTTGGCAGTTTAAACAGCTCACAATTAATGGTAAATTATATGCTTATAGTAGAACCACGAGATTAATATTAGAATTACACGTTGAAGACGAAGGTGCTGAATACTCTAATAGAGCCTTTAAATTATTTGGTATCAGAGGTGAAGGTGATAAGATAATTCGTGGTAAGAAAATTCCTGTAGAAATTTTAAAGTTTTGTTTAAAGAATAAAATACAGGTCTTCAAAAATAAGCCTCTTTTTTGGTTATAAATTTTAAAAAGACCCATTGTGACGAACTCGCTTTTAGCTCGTGAGCACCTTCGGTCCGAACAGGCAAGAAGGTAATTTTAGTTTAAGTTTTATATTGTTTTTACGAGGAGATTTCCTCTCGTAAAAACTCATTATTAAATTATCACCCTTTCAGGGTTCCGTTTTGCGAAGCAAAACTAAATGAAAAATAATTTTTATTTTATCCTAATTTTATCTTATTATTAAGAAATTTTTTCAATCGCATATTATAAAGCCAACATGGATAACGTTAAGAAATCAATTATTCTTCATTGGTTCAATGCTATCTTCATAGATAATACCATCCCAATGACAGATTATACTCCTATAAAAGCCCACGAACTTCTTTCTCAAGCTAACTTTAACATTCCTTTTAACAAACAATTTAAAGAATACTTAAACAAATTAGTTGCAGAATTCAGAACCGCACATAAGGAGAAGAGAGTAGCTCAATTATTACAAGAATACCCTCTTCCTAAGTTTGTGAGTGAAGGAGGAGATGACTTAGGTGAAGGTTCAGAAGAAATTGATGAACCTACTGCTGAAGAAGTCAAGACTGTTGTCTTCAACTTTTTAAGGGGAGTTGACACTCAAACTACCTCTACTAAAGATGTTTTAACACACCTTAAGGAAAAGTATGAAATATCATTCAAGCACCGTAAGTCTGAAATTAAGCATTATATTGAAGATTTTGTTAATTCTCAAAAGGTTTCAATTGAAGCTGATAAAGAGGAGGAGGAACACGTTGAAGTTCCAAAAGTAAAGAAACCAAAGAAAGTTAAGGCAAAGAAGGATGAAAACTTAGAAGATGAGGAGCTAAAGCGGGAAAAAAAGATGCTTACTGAAGAGTATTGGAAGATTAATTCTCAAATACAAGAAATTAAGGAAAAAATTGCCCTTGAAAGAGGTAAGTTAGTTAATGAAGATGGTTCTATTAATAATGATGTTGAAGCAGATATTAAAGACTTGAAAGCGGAAGAAAAAGTTTTATTGGGTAGTTTAAAGGAAATTGAAGGTTTCATTCCTAAACAAGGAGGTCCAATCATTGATATTATTTCCCGTCCTTCTGTAGCTTCATCTTCCGAAACTTCAAATAACAACTTGAAATATATTGCATTTTTGACTTATTATGTTATTTCACCTTTAATTAACGTGGAAGACTTGGAATATACTTTCAAACAATATCCTGATATTCCTGCTAAATTCAAGAATGATTTCATTAATCTTACAGTTAAGGATAGATATAAGTTTGCAAGCTCTATTATCAATCGTCGTAAGTTCAAGACTATTGTTGACCTTATTAAGAATGGCGAACCATTAAATATGGTTAATGGATATGATGTTAACATTGATGTTTCTCTTACTAACTTTATTAAAGAAGCTGAAGAAAAGAATGTCGACGATGAAATCAAGTATAACTTGATGAAGTATGTTTCTCCAAACTTGGATTACCCATTAGATATTATTATTAAAAATGTTTCCACCGAGTTGAGAAGAGTAACTGGAGGTGAAGATATAGAAGGTAAGGTTGAAAGAGCATTGGGAGTGTCAGCTGATAGAAAAATGATTTCAGAAAAAGTTCACACCGATGGGCTTAAAAACATTAAGGATTTTGTCAAGGAAAAATACTTATCATTATATCAAGATGACCCTGAAGACCAAGCTAAAATTCAAGAATTATATGATGATGTTCGTATTCCTCTTCGTATCCCAGATATTGATTTCACCGAAAGATTACCAGTTGAAGATATGATTAAGTATGTTCCTGAAATGAGTAAAATGAGAAGTGAAATTAAGAAGCTTGTTTCCATTTTCAAAAACTCTAAAAACAAGACTGAATTATATAATATTAAGAAGGAAATTGAAACGAAGGCTGTAAATGAGAAATTGAAGAAGAGCGAAAGAACTCAGTATGAATTAGACCTTGTTAAGAAGAAGTTAAAGAATGGTGAAATTACTCAAGATATTGCGGGTGCATTAGATACATTTATTAGATTATATGATAGTATCTCTAATTTACCAACAAAAACAAGTGATGAAAATATCTTTGAATTTAACCGTTTAGAACACTTGCCAGAAAAATATAGACCTGAGGTTGAAAAGATTCTTAGAGAAAGAATTAGTCAATCTATGTCTAAATTGAATGCGTTCCACGCTAAAGAAAATGCAACCTTAACTAAAATTCAAATTGAACTTGATAAGGCTGATAATGTTGATATTCTCTCTATTGCTGACAAGATTAATCAGCTTGAAACCTCCGAAGAAATTAAAACAAAGCTTCTCGGTATCATTAAAAAAGATGAAAAAATTAACGTCTTTATGACCTATAGAAAGTTAAATAATGTTATTCTCTTAAATCCTCTTGAATATAGAGGTATTAGACGTGCTAAAAGAGTCAAAAAGGCAAACGAACAAATGAATGAAATTGATAGAATTAAGGCTCAATTCCCTAAGAAATCCCACACTATTGATTACTGTTTGACTTATCTTTATACTAAACCTTGGTTAAATCTTCCTAAAACTTATGGTTATTTCTTAGCTCATCCTAATGACTTTGAAAAAGATATGTTAGACCTTAAAGAACGTTTCTTATTCGGTTCTAAAATTACTCCATCTTCATCCTTCAAGGCATATGAAAATCTTTATACTCCAACAACAACTTTCTGGAAGGTATATTGTACTCAGTTTTTAGTCCATAGAAATGGTATGTACTCTTGTGACTATAAAGCAATTGACAGGGACTTCTTAAACTTGGATACAAATAAATATGTTTTGGGTGTTTATAATAAAGAATCAAATGATGACTTTAGAATTTTCACAAAAGAAGACTTTGATAAAGAGTGTCAATGGTTTGAAAATAATGATATGGGTTCTCTCAACACACTTGATAAGTTTTCATACGTTGACCTCAACTTAAACCATAAAATCTCAAAAGCAGCAAGAGAATATATGAGAGATAAAATCAAGGCAATATTAATGATTTTATATAAGAACTATGGTAAGACTAATAATATGATTGACAGAACTGTCTTAAAACTTGAAACTGAATTATTTGATAAATGCGAAGTCAACGGTAAGAGACCCTTCTTTGTGTATGTTTATGAAACTTTAATGTTATTATATTTAATTGACCCTGCATCTCCTCTCTACGATTTTACCTCATTCTATCAGCAATTATTCTTAACCTCTAAATCATACGATAGAATTGTTGATATGTCAAAGAGATTATATGATGCTGTTCCTACCTTGTATTTACTTTCTAAACCTCAAAAAACAATTGACATCATCACTTCTAAGATTAGATATGACACTGAAAACATCTTAATGCATATAAGACAATTCATTGAACCTGGATTTAAATTCCAAACCAAATCCTCCTCACAAATTGAAAAATTAATTTCTGACAGTGATATAACCTCTGAATTTCACTCTTTTGACCCTAAGAGATTTAAGAATGTTTGCACCAACTATGAAGACGTAAAAGACCCTTTCATTATTACTTCAAGCGATAACAAGCTTATTTGTGTTGGTAAAAAACAAGTATACGATATTCTCACTGACAACGTTGATGAGACTGCTTCTATTCCTGAACACGTAAAAGAATATATTAAACTCTTATTGAAAGTTAGAGAAGGTTCATCTGAATTTGCAAGAATTATGGCTATGGAATTTGTCGCTAAAGATTTCTTAGCTGAACACTACCTCTATATCATCTCTATCAAAGATAACGAAAACATCTCTGAAGATAAACACGTAAAAGAAGCTTTGGAAATGCTCTCATCCGTTATTTCCGGGGTAACTGACAACGAAAAAGTCTTATTTATAGACCACCTTATAGCTGAAGCTTATAACACCTTGATGAAGAATATTCAAGTAAGTATTGATGAATTTGGTATCTCTGATGACTTAAAAGAAGAATTCAATATTGAGGCTAACAAGAGAAGAAAATTATATTATAATGACGACCTTTATACCAATGACAGAGATGGAAGAAAGAGATTATTAGCTTCACTCTTTAAATACCTTGAAAACTTATACGGAGAATTGAACGATGATATCAAAGATACAGTTGTTGACTATGTCACAGCTAATATAGACATTGAAATCAAGGAAGAAAAAGTACAATATATTCCTTATGTCAAATCATATAACTGCTCTATCTGCTTAAAGAAGACTGGTGATGATAACTTAAAAACATACTTATATTCCAAGGGTAAAAGAGAGTTGGCACACTTCTGTAGTATGAAATGCTTTAAACAACTCAGTGAAGAAAAAATAACAAAAGATATCGGTAAAGAAGACATAAAACAACTTGAACTTCATATTCTCATCGATAAAATTATCTCTCCTATCAAACTTACCTATGAAGAACTTATTGACAGAACTAAGATATTAGGTATGTCTTTACCAGAAAACATTCCTTTCGAACAAGCTTATGTATCTTGGTTATCAGCTGCTTCTTTCGCTGATAAAATATGGCTTGAATTCCAACATCAAACCCTTGATGAAATTGCAAAGAGATTTAATATACAAGAAGATAATGTTATGGACTTGTGGAATAAATTAAAGAACAACTCTGACTTCTACTCTTTATTTATTAACCGTCTAGCAACAGTCGCAAAACCTTATACCAAGTATGTAAGTGAGACTGTAGAATTATTCAGTGAAGATTGCCCTTATCCTAAGGCATTAGTTAATGAATTTATTACCGAACTCGTTCAAGAAACTAAATCAGCATTCTCTGATGAAAACATCGTCAAATTTTCCTTTGAAGAAATCTTATTCAAACCATTCTTTATTGCCTTTAGTAGATGCAGCGACCTCCAAAATGCAGTTAAAGAGGCTAAAGAAAGCGGTTCTAATATTAAATTATTAGACGAGGTTATTGCATACTTTGGTTTCGCTGGAATGGGTCCAAGTGAAAATGAACTTAATAGCAAGCTTATGAAAGTATTCCCTAAATATATGAAGAAGAAGGGTGAACACGATGTTGAAAAATTCAAGAGTAATCCATTAGCTTATATTAAGGAAACATTAATTAAGAAGCTCACTATCCCATCTAATACTACCTTTGAAAAGATGATGAATGCTGATGTTAGTGGTGGCGATAAAGCTCCACATTCAGTAAGAACAATTATGGGTGAAATGTTTGGATTACCTATTGAAACCGGTTCAACCAGAGTTCAACTTTATAAAAACTTTTTAGCAAATATTGGTCTTGTATTCATCCGTGAATATATCAACACATATAATATCACTGAACCTGTTAAAGCAGTTTATACCAAGAGAAAACCAACCGAGAAGACCAAGAAGATTAATGACCTTAGTATGAAGCTTGAAAACTTGAAGAAGAAATCATTAGACCTTACTACCTCACAAATTAACCTCAAGACTCAGATAGACAGTGGTTCAAGGGGATTAGAACAAGAGCTTAAACAACAAAAAGAACAAGCAAAAGCAGTTGAAGAACAAATCACTGAAGTCACCGAACAAATTAACAAATTAGTAGGTACTTCATCCGTTAAGAAAGTTGTTACGAAGAAAGGCTTGTTCAAGGGTAGTGTTAAACCTAAAGTCTCAGCATCTTCATCTGAAACTGAGGAAAAGAAAGCTGAACAACCTGTAAAGTCATATTATACTTCAACTGAGATTGAAGATATGCTTAAAGAAAAATTATTGATGGCTATTGCTGAAAGATTCCCTGATGGCAGCGATATGTATTCTGTAGCTCAAATGATTAATTATATTCCTTCTAACCTTACCAAAGATACCCTCACTGTAGCTATGATAAAATCTGGTAGATATAGCATTCAACAGTCCAAAAAGGAAGAAATGGATGAACTTGATGAATTTGCCCAAGAATTAGAAAACGAATTTGGCGTTTTATCTGTTGAAGAAGATGGTGAACCTGTTGGTTATGATAATGAAGAACTTGAAGACTTTAACATTCAAGATGACATAGAAAACGAGGATGCTTTAGAAGAAAACTATGAAAGAGAAGGTGAAGAAGGGGACTTTTATTAAATGTTCTAGTGTAAATGTATATAGTGTATATTAGCCTGCGTTATTATCTATTTTTTTTCAATATAAATTTATATTGAAAAAAATAAATTGATTTAAAGAATAAAATCTCTAAAATAAAATATATTGAAACCGAGAATGAAAAAGTGTAATGGTTGTAAAAGAACTCTTGAAGAGCTTAGTTTTACCAGAAAAAATAAAGTTCACGCAAGATGTAATGATTGTAGTTCAAATGCATCTTGTAAAAAAAATATTTGCGAAACTTGTGGTATAAATGCTATTTATAATAAAGAAGGGGAAACTTGGGGTAGATTTTGTAAAACTCATAAGGAAATTAATATGGTTAATATAAGGGACAAGACTTGTATTCATCCTGGGTGCAATAAACAACCTGCTTATAATAAACAAGGAGAAACTAAACGTTTATATTGTAACTACCATAAAGAACCTGGTATGGTTAATGTTAAGAGTAAAAAATGTATTTATCCTGGTTGTAAAATTCAACCGGTTTATAATAAAGAAGGTGAAACTGAAGGGTTATATTGCAATAACCATAAAGAACCTGGTATGGTTAATATTAAGGATAAAACTTGTATTCATTCTGATTGTAAGAAACGACCTTCTTATAACAAAGAAGGAGAAAGTCTCGGGGTATATTGTAAAGAACATAAAGAGCCTGATATGGTTGATGTCAAACATAAAATCTGTATTTATCTTGGTTGTAAGAAAAGGCCTGCTTATAATAAAGAAGGTGAAACTAACACTTTATATTGTAAAGAGCATAAAGAACATGGTATGGTTAATATTATATCTAAAATTTGTATTTATCCTGGTTGTAAAAAACAACCTTCTTATAATAAAGAAGGGGAAACTAAGACTTTATATTGTTTTATCCATAAAGAACCTAGTATGGTAGATGTTAAGAGTAAAAAATGTATTTATCCTGGCTGTAAAACACAACCTAATTTCAGTAAAGAAGGTGATACTAAGGGATTATATTGTAGTATCCATAAAGAACCTGATATGGTAGATATTAAAAATAAAACTTGTATTCATCCTGGTTGTAAAATTCAACCGGTTTATAATATAAAAGGTGAAACTAAACCTTTATATTGTAGTATTCATAAAGAACCTGATATGATTAATATTAAGAATAAAACTTGCATTCATCCTGGTTGTAAAACACGAGCTAGCTTTGGATACTGTGGAGTATATCCTTCTCATTGCGGTCAGCATAAGCTTGATTATATGATTAGTAAACCTAAAAGAACTTGTGAGGGGAACGATGAAGAGGATTGTAAAGATATGGCTATTTATGGGAAGAATGAACCTTTACATTGTGAAGACCACAAAATACAGGATGAAATATGTTGGTTAGTTAAAAAATGCGATAATTGTGGTAGAGAAAAGGAACTTTTAAATAGAGATGGTTTATGTGGTATGTGTTGTGATAAGCCTTTTTATGAGGAGAGTAAGAGGCTAAATAAGATGAAGGAAACTATAATGGTAAGATATCTTAGAGAAAATATAAAAGAAAACAAGGAGATGTTAGCAGATAGAATTATAGACAGTACTTGCAATCTTTATAGACCTGATATATTATATGATTGTGGAACCCATATAGTTGTTGTAGAATGTGATGAAAACCAGCATAAGAATTATCCGTGGGAGAGTTGTAGTTTAAATAAGAGCCTAGAACATATGGAAGAGAAGAGGATGTATGAGATAATGGTGGCTTATGGATTGCCTGCAATATTCATTAGATGGAATCCTGACAATTTCAATATAAATGGAAGTATAAATAAAAAGTATAATAATTCAAAGAGATTGGAAATACTAGTAAAGTGGATAAGATATTGTATGAAAATAGAGGTTGACTCAGGGGTAAAATATAAGAAGTTATTTTACGATGAGTATGAAGAGGGAGATATGAGTTTTAAGAAGATAGAAGAAGAAAGTTTAATTTAATAAAAAGTGTTATTTTTGTATATTTTTTCAATCTACTTTTAGATTGAAAAAATATCTTATGAGACATCATATCGATGATGTCCTTTTGTAATTTTTTAGGCCAGCAGAAAAAAAAACGACACAAATTTTTTCCGACGCATTTTCCGCCGTTATTTTTCATGCTATATTCACCCTGTAATACAACGGTTTCTGATTTCGCAAATTCTAACCAACCTTTTATCGGTTATATATAAGAATAAAATAGACATTTCTGATTTCGCAAATAAACTTTAAAAAAATATTTTCTATATGGTAAAAATGTATAAGTGTGAAAAATGCCTAAAAAACTTTTCCTCCAAAAGAAATTTACAAAGCCATGGAAATGTTTGTAAAGGACATCAAATATCAACACCTCATAAGTGTTTATTTTGCCTTAAAACATACTCATCAAAATTCAATTTACAAGTCCATTTAGACGTTTGTAAAAAGAAAAAAGAGAAAAATGACCTTGATTTAAGAGCGGAGATAAAAGAACTAAAAGAAGCTATAAAAGAGAATGCAAACAAACCACAAACTATTATTAATAATGATAATAGGGTTAATATTACTATTATAAATAATTTAATAGCGTATGGGTGTGAACCCCTTGATTTATCTTTAGAGAGATTTGATAAGGTTACTGATGAAAACTATGATTTTAGAACTCTAACTAACTTTAGAATATTCCCTGACATAATAGCTAAATTCTACTCTAATGATAAAGGGAAAATATGTTCTTACTTAAGCGACGCAGATAGAGTTAAAATAAAGTCAATTAACAAAGATTGTAAAATGATAATAGATGACCCTGAAAGTATCATAACAAACTATTTTAGCAAATCAAAGGTACTTAGAGACAGAACAAATGAGTTTATAAGTAATAATGATATAATGTTTCATCCTAATAGAGATACTATTAATAGAGCAGTAACAGCTTTATCTGACCGTATAGCATTGAAAAGACACTTGAAGAAATACAAGTCTAACTTCATAACGAAAAGTTCAGCAATAGAACAGCCTGAAATTAAGATAAAATTTATTGATGACTAATTTAAGGGTAGTTTTAAGTTAATTAACTTAAAATTATTTTTTTTAAAATTAAAAATCTAATTGATTTTTAATTTTTAATTTAAGAAATTAAAATATATTATCAAACTCTCTCACACGCTAACAATGCAATCATCTAACTTCCAACAATTCGTTTCTTCTAACAAGGGCAATTTAATCACCTTCAAACATCAAGGGGCAATCGTCTCTAAGTATGTCGTTGATGTATGTGGTGAATATTTTACCGCTAAGGGGAGACTAACAGATGCTAAGATAGATGGCTTCTATTACTTCGCTGAATGCGAGATGTATAATAGAAGCTTGATTGAAACCCTCGCTTATCATAGATACGTCCTTTTAATTGGTGATAAATCGCCTATGACTGATGCATTCTTTGAGTATCAATATTGCAAATATGTGAATGACACCTTAATGGTAAACGGAAAACAATTGTCTGTAGCAAAACCAGTTGTAGGTTATGATGCATCTTATATCCGTGAAGTCTGGGCTATAGTACAGGGCAAATTTACCAAGGTATGGGAAAAAACAATTGATAGACTTCTCATAAACGAAGCTGACTTTAAGAAGATTAAAGTAGCTGACAAAGAAAAGAAAGTTGAGGGTCCGGAACATGAAATTAAAAAACAAAAAGTTCAATGGTATAAGGACAATGTAGATGAATGGATTGAATTATGTGGAAAAAATGGGACATTTAAAGCAGACAAATTTATGTATGTGCTTGGGAAAATTAAGACTGAACCATATTCTGAAGAATTATATAAAGAATTATGTTCTTCATTTGAAGGTCTCAGAGATTCTGTTAAAAGTATGTTTAAGAATAACCGTAAGAACCCTATAGTTCAAGCTTTGGTAAAACGCTTTTTGGTATTGACAAATGAATTTAGAAAGAAATTTGGTAATGAGGGAGTTCACAGGTTGATTGACCTTATTGATGCAGAAATATCTATGGAAGGGGAAAACGAGTATGAAAGAATGTTTGAAAAGAAAGTCGGGGGTCCGGTAACCGGTGCCTCGGGTCCGGTAAAAATAGAGCATAAAGGTGAGGTAAAGACTGTAGAGGTCATACATGATAATGTCTTAATAAATAAAAAAGAATATGTCTTGGCAAAAGACTGTGAAGATGGCACACCAATGGCATTACTTAAGAAAAATGTATCCGGTGCCTTGGGTCCGGTAAAATATATGGATGAGGATAAACCTGTGAATATTGAGTATAGAGGTAAGGCAAAGACTGTAGAAATTATGAATGAATATACCCACAAGAATGGTAAAGAATATGTGTGGGTGAAAGACTTGACTGATAATGGTAAAACAAAGACCTTATTCAAGGAATATATCAAGTATATGTAAGGATGGAAACAAGGTAAGTAAGTTTAATTTTTTTTTCGGGGCTTCTGTTGACTTCTCTTTTGAGGGTTGACGGAAGCCCCTTTCTCATTTATAATCTTTAAAGTTAATTTAAAGATTATAAAATTACAACGAAAATGGATATGTTTATTGACTGTTTGCGAGGCAAACCGGAGCTACGCGACTACAAATCTCCTGAAAAGGATATTATAAAAGAGAAGTTTACTACTATTCCATATATGGATGTTTGGATTTCTAGTATAGTAGAAGGGTATATTTATGAGAAATTGATAAAAGTAGATAAATGTGGATATAAGGAAGAATATATGGAAAGATATGGAAAGAAGGAAGGTGAATATAAAAATTGGTATTATAACGGACAATTATGGATGCATACTTATTATAAAGAAGGGAAACTTGAGGGTGAATATAAAAAGTGGTGGAATACAGGACAATTATGGGTTCAAACGCAATTTAAAGAAGGGGAACTTGAAGGTGAATATAAACAGTGGCATGATAACGGACAAACACATATCCAATCTTATTATAAAGAAGGGAAACCTGAAGGTGAAGCTAAAGGGTGGTGGGATAACGGACAATTATGGTCTCAAGAATATTATAAAGAAGGTAAAAAAGAAGGTGAATGGAAACAGTGGTTGGATAACGGACAATTAATCTGTCAATCTTATTATAAAGAAGGAAAACTTGAAGGTGAATATAAAAAATGGTATCCTAACGGACAACTAGAAGTTCAAGGATATCTTAAAGAAGATAGAAAAGAAGGTGAATGTAAAGAGTGGAATGAACAGGGCGAATTAATATCTCATAAAATATATAAAGATGATAAGGTTATAGAGGATTTACAGGGGACCCTGGGTCCTGTTTCCAGTATGGAAACGGAGCTGAAGGCGGTTCCACTTATACCATAATTTTTTAAATGATTTTTCAGCTTTAGTATAAGTTTAATTTAAAGATTATAAAAGGATTTAAAGCTGAAAAAGAATATATTATAAAATGAATAAGTTTATAGATTACAAATCCCCTGAAAAGGATATTATAAAAGAGAAGTTTACTACCATCCCGTATATGGATGTTTGGATATGCAGTATCGTAGAAGGGTATATTTATGAGAATATTATAAAAGTATATGAAAAAGGGTCTAGAGAAGAATATATAGAGAGATATAGTAAAATAGATGGTGAAAATAAATGGTGGTATCCGAATGGACAATTACGGGCTCAATGTTCTTATAAAGAAGGGGAACTTGAAGGGGAATATAAACAGTGGTATGAAAACGGAAAAATATCTTCTCAATCTTTTTATAAAGAAGGGAAACTTGAAGGTGAACGTAAACAGTGGCATTTAAACGGACAATTGCGGATTCAATGTTATTATAAAGAAGGTAAAGAAGAAGGAGAATGTAAATTGTGGCATCCAAACGGACAATTAATCTCTCAAGTGTATTATAAAGAAGGGAAAAGAGATGGTGAATGTAAAGAGTGGTGGGATAACGGCCAATTAAAAGGTCAAGGATATTGTAAAGAAAATAAACTTGAAGGTGATTTTAAAATATGGTATCCTAATGGACAACTAGAAGTTCAAGGATATCTTAAAGAATGAAAAGAAGAAGGATATTTTATAAGGTATTGGAAGGACGGACAATTAGAATGTAAAAAATATTATAAAGAAGGAAAACTTGAAGGTGAATGTAAAGAGTGGAATGAACAGGGCGAATTAATATCTCATAAAATATATAAAGATGATAAGGTTATAGAGGATTTATAGGGGACCCTGGGTCCTGTTTCCAGTATGGAAACGGAGCTGAAGGCGGTTCCGCTTATACCTTAAATTTATTTTAAATGATTTTATAAGTTTAATTAAACCTATAAAATTATATTTACGAAAGATGAAGTTCATAGATTGTTTGCCTCGCAAACCGGAGCTATGCGACTACCTTTCCCCTGAAAAGGATATTATCAAAGAGAAGTTTAATACTATCCCATATATGGATGTTTGGATATGTAGTATCGTAGAAGGGTATATTTATGGGGAAGTGACAAAAGTAGGTGAAGACGGATATAAGGAAGAATATAAAACAAGATATGGAAAGAAGGAAGGAGAATATAAGAAATTTTATCCAGACGGAAAAATAGATACTCAAAAATATTATAAAGAAGGGAAATGTGAAGGTGAATATAAAAGATGGGATGAATATGGGAAATTATGGTTACAAACTTATTATAAAGAAGGAAACCAGGATGGAGAATATAAAGAGTGGTATGAGAACGGACAATTATATTATCAATGTTATTATAAAGAAGGAAAATATGAAGGTGAACTTAAATTGTGGTGGAATAATGGAAAATTACGTGCTAAAGAATATTTTAAAGAAGGTAAAAGAGAAGGTGAATATAAAGGATGGAATATTAATGGTAAATTATCAATTCATAAAATATATAAAGATGGCAAGGTTATAAAGGATTTACTTAAAGCATAAATTATCTTAACTGATTTTATAAGTTTAATTAAACATATAAAATTATATTTATAAAATGAATAAGTTCATAGATTGTTTGCGAGGCAAACCGGAGCTACGCGACTACCTTTCTCCTGAAAAGGAGATTGTCAAAGAGAAGTTTAATACTATCCCATATATGGATGTATGGATATCTAGTATAGTAGAAGGGTATATTTATGAAAAAGTGATAGACGTAGGTGAAGAAGGATATAAGGAAGAATATATAGAGAGATATGGAAAGGAGGAAGGTGAATGTAAAGTGTGGCGTTTAAACGGACAATTAATGTATCAATGTTATTATAAAGAAGGGGAAAAAGAAGGTGAATGTAAAGCGTGGTATGAGGAGAACGGGCAATTAGAAGTTCAAAGATATTATAAAAAAGGGAAAAAAGAAGGTGAAGCTAAATTGTGGTATCCAAACGGACAATTAAAAGATCAATATTATTATAAAGAAGGGAAACTTGAAGGTGAATGTAAATGGTGGTATGAGAACGGACAATTAAACGGTCAAGGATATTGTAAAGAAGATAAACTTGATGGTGAATATAAAAAATGGTATCCAAACGGACAATTACGGGCTCAAAGATATTATAAAGAAGGGAAACTTGAAGGTGAATGTAAATGGTGGTATGAGAACGGGCAATTAGAGTGTCAAGAATATTATAAAGAAGATAAACTTGATGGTGAACTTAAATTCTGGTGTAATAATGGAAAATTACTGGCTCAATGTTATTATAAAGAAGGGGAAAAAGAAGGTGAATATAAACAGTGGTATGAAAACGGACAATTATACCTTCAATTCCCTTATAAAGAAGGAAAACTTGAAGGAGAATATAAAGAGTGGAATGACCAGGGTGATTTAATAGTTTATAAAATATATGCCGGGGGAGAAGTCGTTGAGGA
>VFQS010000343.1_pt1 | contig 55973 bp, 56 predicted proteins | sample 3512361 | NCBI WGS metagenome assembly VFQS01 (sample SAMN10412375, study PRJNA504923) | tailings metagenome | isolation source: Relicate 1 Philex TSF3 active mining | place: Philippines | reverse complement strand
AAAAATTGAAAAATAATATATATGGATATATAATTATTATTTTATTTTTATGTCATCTAATAAGGATATTGATGTGAATAATCAAAATGGTGGAGGAAAAGAAACCAAAATGAAAATACAAATTAAAACAAATGATAATATGAAATTAATTCCAAAAAAATCAATATCTAAACATTTTATAAAATTGAATTTCCCGGATATCCGTGTTTCTCAATGTGAATATAGAGAGGGTCCAGTTGGTTTAACTTTTATTCATTGTGATACTGGATTAAAAGTACATAAAGAAATTCGCGGTGGATGGCCTGGAAATATTGATTGTTTATCAACCAATGATAAACAAATAATTACTGGTATTAATATAGCTGGTGGTTCATTATTAGGTTTAGAATCAACAACAGGTCTAACTGCTGAAGCATTAAAATCATCTAATTATGAAACATGGGCTGGATATAATGGCGCAATTATTTATAGTGGAAATTTATCCGATGATAATAAAATTTATCCTGATAAAGATTTGGGCAGATTTGCTTTTAATCAAAGTGATAACAAATTATATTCTGGTCAAGTTGGTGCTGGTTTAGCTGCTTCACATGGACAAGGTTGGTGTTATAAAGATTTTAATGGAATAAAGGTATTGGCATTGGTTGTTAATAATGCTGCTGGTGTGGTTTATAAAAATAATAAACCATTTCATAATCCATTTGATGCAAAAGAATATTTTCTTGATAAAATTAAAATTGGTAAAAATACTACAATTATAGTTGTTTTAACAAATTTAGATCTAGATAATGATGATTTAAAACAAATGAATCAACAATTAAATGTATCTATTGGTGAAAGTATAAGACCATTTAATACATTAACAGATGGAGATATATTTTATACTTGTTCAACAATGAAATTAAAAAGAAACTTAACAATGCATGAAAAAATAAAATTATTTGATGAATTTTCAAAAGTATTAAAAGATGCAATATTAAATAGTGTGTTAGATAAAAGTGTTTTTAATTAATTATTTTATAAGACAAAGAATTTAAAATAAATATAAAAAAAATTTATAATAGTGTGATTGGTGGTAAAATTACATAATTAATTTGACAGTGGATGATTTAGGGAAAATATTTGTATTTTTATGTTTTTTAATAATTTTAATATAATGTAGAATATAATGTTGATATTCAAATTTATTTCTATTTTCATTTTTTGAAATAAAACCGTTATTTTTTATTTTTATTTTTTTAATTTTGGTTTCAACAAATTCTATATTTCGTGGTAATAAATATTCAAATTCATATACTGACCAATCCTGAAATGTTTTCAAATTTTTATCTTTTGAATCATTTTCCAAATACATCACCTTTATAATTTTTGGTATTTTTGTAATATATAAATGACATTCTTCTGTATCACAAAACCAATTTATCGGATATAAACTCCAACTCGATATTGTTTTTATTATATTACCTTCAATTGGTTTTGCTTGTATTCTATATATAATATCATTTGAAATTATACCTTTTGTAAAAATCGTATCGCCTATTTTTATATATTTTTGTAAATTTTTTATTCTCTTATTTTGTATTTCATTCAACACTTTTTTTAATTCATCGCTTGATAATTCATTTATTTTTATGTTAAATACTGCCATATAATTTTCTAATTGCTTAATCGATATTTCACTAAATTTATCACTATTATAATAATAATTCGATATGTCCGTATAACCACTTAATCCATCATTATTAATTATATTTGACGGAGAACCTTTATACCAATTTATAAATTTCTTTTGTTTATTATTTAATTTATCAACTATTTTCATTTCTATCAATTCCTTATTTCTTCTTTTTACCTTTTCTGTATCTATGTTAAATTTTTGTAATAACATTATATATATTATATTAGATTTTTTTATTATAATATTTATGATATTCAATATTATCTAAAATTATCTCCAAAACAATATGGAATTAAATAATCTTCATTTTTACATTCATTACATTTATTATTAATTGCAATTATTTTTACCAATTGATTACAAGTATCTAAATTTATACTCATAAAAATATCATTATCTTTAATATATTTATATAAATTTTCATTTATCTTTATCATATTATTTTTTAATTCACAGTTAACTTCTTCTATTTCTTCTAATTCATTAAAATCATTATAATTACAATAATCAATTATATCTAATTTATCTACATCTTTACTTGTATATTTACCTTGTTCCAAACATACACCATATTTAATTATTACTTGTCCTTTATAATTATAACTTGGTATTGGCATTATTTTAATATTATATATATATATATATATAAATTCTTATTTTTGTTTTAATCTAATAATTCTGATTACTCTTTTCATATTATTTGATTTACAATAATCCAATGCTGTCATTTCACAATTATCCATCATATTTATAATTTCTTTCTTCATTCTCATCAATAAACACATCGCAACTTTACTCATTCCATTATAAGTTGCATAATGTAATGCTGTTATATTATCTTTTGAATATTGATTTATAGCACTATCTGACATTCTATTTATTAGTTTAATTGCTATTTTATCCATATTATACATACAAGCATAATGTAATGTTGTTTCGTTATTATTATCGATATTATTTATTGAATTATCATTCATTCTTGATATTAATGCTATTGCTACTTTTTCTAAATTTTTTTTACAAGCATATTGTAATACTGTATTATTCCATAAATTTTCAATTCTATTTATATTTTTGTCTGATATTTTTGGTATTATATCTAATATTATATCTTCATCTGCATTTTCTTCTATCAATAAATGTATTATTGTTTCATAATATGTATTACTATAATCATTCAAAATTTCAGACGATATTTTTTTTATTAATTCTTTCACAATTCTCCATTTATTAAATAATATTGCTTTCAATAATATTATGCCTGTATATATTTTTTCGGCACTCATTCTTTGTAATAATTCTAATGTTAATTCATCTGTTTTTCTTTTTGTTGAAACACAATAAAATAATGCTGTTTCTCCATATCTATTTTCATCATTCCATCTTTCATTCTTTATTACTTCATTTTTTATGTAATTTTTAAATGTTTTCTTTGCCATAAATTCCATCATTTCAAATTCATTATCAAGTTTATATATTGTATCATCTAATATCAAATATTCTATATGTTTCGGCAATTTCTTGTATCCATCGCCATATAAATTTCTCGTAAAATCATTAAATGAATGAAAACTTGATATTATTATCTTTATCTTACTATATATATTTATATATTCAGACTGTATTTCTTCTCTCGTTTTTTTAATATTATTTATATGATATATTAAAACATTCGGTTCTTCTGTTCCTATTTCTAAATCTATCAACTCTTTATAATCATATGTTTTGTAATCAAATTTTATTTTCATATTTGCTATATCTTCTATTGTTCCTTCCAATCTTATGTATTGATTGCCATTTAACATTTTTTCTGTTTTATTATTGCAATTTATGTTATAATTTACTTACTATATATTATAAATTTCAATTTTTATAATCTTCTACCCGTTAATTTACATAAAATATAATTAACTGTTTTATACATGTTATTATGTTTTGCTATTGTTAAAGCTGTTAATACATCTGTTTTATATGTATTATTTAATGAATTAAGTAATATTCTTTTATTAATAGAAGTTGGATTCATAAGTTTAATAAGTTCAATAGCCACGGATTCCATATTATTTTCACAAGCATAAATTAGAGCGGTTTTACTTAAATTTGAATTCCAAATTATTTCAGTTTCATTAATTCTTTTCGAATTCATTCTTGGAATTATTTTAAGAGCTATTTTTGTTAATTTTCTTTGACACACACAAATCAATAAATTTTCACCAGACCAACTAATTGCATTTAGTGTGTTATCTTTTGTTTTTTCCAATATTTTTAATGCTATTTCTTCATTTCTATTTACACATGACCAATATAATGCTGATTCTCCTATTATTTTTTCTTTATTTAATTCTTCATAATAATAATCATCTTTATTTAATTTATTTATCATTTCTTCTGACATCTTTTCTATTAATTCCATGGTGTTTTCTGTTATATTTCTTCTACATAACCAAAATAATAATGTCTCGTCTTTATCATTATATACATCATATTTTTCTTCTTGTATCATCTTTTTTATAAAATTTATTAATACTGTATTTGACATCAAAAACATCATATTTATTTCTTTATTTTCTAATATTATATTTTTTTTATTATATCCTGATTCATCTATTATTATTATTGTTTCTATATTTTCTGGCAATTTGTCAAATTTATCATATAATGTCCAATATGTTGTTATCATTATTCTTACACTTCTATATATATTTATAAATTCACTTCCATCTGTCCTATTCATATATAATATTATATTCGGTTCTTCTATCAATTCTAAATCTTCTATATTTGGTATTTTATCATTATAATTATATGTAAATTTATATTCTTTGTTTCCTATTTCCTCTATCGTCTCTTTTATCTTTATATACTGATTATTTATATACCTCATTTTTAGATAACTATTATATAATTATTATCTATTTGTTATAAAAATCAACTTTTTTGTTTTTCTTTTTTATTTGTTTTCTTTTTTAGAAAAAAGAAAATGAAGCAGTCTTCGCATCACACAATGATCTCGGCGATCCTCATCTCCAGATCCAGACACTGCATGTGAATCTCGTGAAGCTGCTTCTCGTACTCGTGCTCCTCGATGTATGGCACCGTCGTCTTCAGTGCCATCATCTCTTGGAGAAGTTCTTGGATGTCCTCATTGTCGGTATGTGCATACGAGGCTTGGCACCTCTGACGAATGACGGCGATCATGACTTCATCCTCGATGATGCTAAAGCTGCCCGGAAGATGTTGGACGGTAGAAGCAAAGGAATGCCCGTTTGCCACGAGTTGGATGACAGAGCTGACGATTTCGTCGTAATGCTCGTCGGTATCAAGGGGCAATCCACACAGTTCGATGAAAGCGTCCATGATTTTGGTAACTTAATTAATATATAATTAATAGCCGTCCAAATAGTTTATTTATACAATTTTTTTATAAATCACCACACCAAGATAAAATTTTAACATTTGTTTTTATAGTAGAATTTACTAATATTGATTGTTTCACTTGTTCTGCTTTTTCTTTATTTGTATATATTCCTATCAATCTTATATTGTCTTTTTGTAGTTTATTTTCATATGACTTCTTTATTATACTCATCGGATCATATAATAATTTATTGTCTGTTGGTGATAATACTTTTGGAAATATTACATCTTTATCATATTCATTTTCATCATCAAAATTAAATGATTTTGGTATATATTCATTATAACTTATTACTACATATAAAATTTTATTATTACTTATATTCATTTTAATCTTCTCTATTTTTCTATATTTAATTTAGATTTTATTTTTTATTATTATTATTATTATTTTATTATTATTTTATTATTTACATAAATCCTCTTGAAACAAGAATTTCTCTTACACTTTCCATTTTATTTCTCTTAATATATTGTATCGCACTTTCTCGTCTTCTTGTTTCATATGTTGCCGTTTTCTTTGTAATAATCCTCGCCATCTCTTCCGCTACTCGTGTCATTCTATCACGACATACTTTAATAAATAATGTTGTATCATCCATTATTCTATTAATTGTTTCCTCATTCGTCTTTCTAATAACATCAATAATAAAATCTTCGTCTATTTCATGTCTAAATTCTCTAAAATATGATTGAGTATTATGACTGTAAATTAATGATGACAATACTGATGAATATTCTGTCGTAAATTCATTAATCGTCTTTTCTGTTGTTCTTGTATTCAATAACATTGCTACATCAAACATTTTACTATTAATTGATGCAATTAACAAATTGTTATCAATATCATCAAAATCATTAATTTCTTCTTCTGTCAAATATGCCAACAATCTCATTGTTTCTGGTTTCATTCTGTTTCTAATACAAATATGTAGTGCTGTCATATTTTTAATGTTCTTCTTGTTAATTGCTGTTCTTGTCATCAATCCAATCAATTCATTAATAATTTCTGTCATTCTAAATTTACTAGCAATATATAGTGCGGTCTGTCCTCTACTGTTAAAATCATTGAATTTTTCATTTGGAATAATAACACTTCTCACATAATGTTCAAATGTTCCCTTTGTCATAAATTTCATCATCTCAAAATCATTTTTGACATCATAAGAATATCCAAATACATTTACTCTTTCAATATGTGCTGGCAACTTCTTGTATTTATCTTCATTCATACATTCATATGTTGTGTATATAGTATTTACTCCTGAATAAATATTAATATATTCATCTCCATCTGTATAATATGAATTATAAATTAATACATATTCCTCTCCATCTTCTGGAATTGTTAAATCATTCATTGAAACATGTTCGTAATCTTCTTCAAAAACAACTTCTTCCTGCAGTTCTGACTTGTTAATATACTGATTTTTGGTAGCAAAAAACGCCATTGAATTGTTGTTCTGATTTTTGGTCTTAATTATTATTATTACTTCAATATATTATAAAAATCAATTTTTTTATTTATTATTTTATATAATATTCATTAATTTTATCAACAACTTGGAATAAATGATGATGTTTAGCGATATAGAGAGCGGTTGTTTTTTTTGTTATAATTAGTTATAATCTATAATTAATTTTCAATTTTTTTAATGTTTGTAATTTTTATTTCTTCTTTTATTAATTTTTTATATTTTCGCAACCCATTCATTTTTGCTACATATACATTCATTATTGCAACTATATCTTTTGATAATTCTTCCATTGGTGTTTTTTCCTCATCCTTATATTCTATTTTTATTTCTCCATTTGAATAATCTTTTATTAATCTTTCTATCAAATCATAACCAAATCTTGCTAATCTATCCTTATATGCTACAACAACTATTTCAATTTCTCCATTTATTGCATAATCTATTATTTTTTTAAGTCCATCTCTATTCAAATTTAATCCACTACCAATATCACTTATTATTTCATATGTTGGATATATTTTTTTCATTATATCTATCTGTCTTTCCAAATCTTCTTTTTGTTTTAAACTTGATACACGACAATAACATATTTTTCTTCTTTTTTGTTCTATATTTGTTATTTTCTTTGATTGTAAATATTTATTTACATTATATAATTGTCGTTGTCCTATTTTTATTATATCTATTTCTTTTTTTTCTGCCATTTTATATAATGTATGATAATGTATTCCTAATTTTTTTGTTGCTTCTTTTCTTGTTAAATAACTATTATTCATTTATAATTTTATATCTATATATATATTTATAATAATATATTATTTTTTATAACAAAATATAACAAAATATAACAAAATATAATAAATTAATATAAAAATAAAGAAATAATTTATAATATATGAAAAAATGGTGGAATAAAAAATTGTCATCATCATTATCGTTACCATCAATTGAAAATGATGTATCAATACCATTAAATATTAATTTTGGATTAAAGAAACATAATAATAAATATAATATTGATAATTATTATAGTAATATATGTATAAATAATTATGAATTAATTCCAGATAGTAAAAAAAAAGATGATGAAATAAAAATAAATAAAAATTATGAAAAAAAAATAGAAAAAATAAATAATAGTGAACATAATAAAAAAACAAAAGAACAAAAAATAAAAACAATTATAACAAAAAAAAATAAGAGTATAGAAAATATTGATAAAATAACAAAATCACTAAAAATAAAAATACAACCAACAAAAGAACAAAAAAATATATTAAAAAGATGGTTTAAAGAATGTATAAAAGTATATGATTTTTGTATAAATAAATATAATAATGATAAATCATATTTTGTAAATATGAATAAAACAGATAAAATAAAGATATTTAATGAATTATATGGAGAGGAAGAAAAACCTGCACCTTATGATATATTAACAGATGAAGTAAGAATATTTTTTTCAAATTTAAAATCTTGTCAAACAAATTTAAAAAATGGAAATATAAAACAGTTTGAATTAAAAATAAAAAATACAACAAAAACACAATCAATATTTATTCCAAAAACAAGTATAAAAAAAAATGGTTTTTATATTAGTCATTTAAAGAAAATGAAAGGAATGGATATAAAAATAGATTTAGAAAATATAGGAGACAGTAGAATATTACATGACAAAGAAAATAAAAATTATTATATAATAATACCATATTATATTGATAAACAAAATACAGAAAATAAAAAAAGAATAATAGCATTAGATCCAGGGGAAAAAATATTTACGAGTTATTATACAGAATATAATTATGGATATATTGGAAAAAATATAAGAGAGAAAATATTACCAATAGAAAAAAAAATAAGAAGATACCAAAGAATATTATCAAATAAACAGAATGATAATAAAGAAATAAATAATAAAAAAATAAGAAATTATAAAAAAGAGAAAATAAATAAAAAAGGAAAAGAAGTGATAGAAAAAGAAATGAGATCTGATAGTAAATTAAAAAATAAAAAACACATAAAAATGAAAATAAGAAAATTATATCAAAAAATAAAAAACATAGTAAAAGAATTGCACAATAAAACAGCAATATATTTAGTAAAAAATTATGAAAAAATAATATTACCAAAATTTGAAACACAAAATATAATAAAAAATAAAAAGAAAGACAAGGAATATTTTAATAAAATAAAAAGAGAAGAAGGAAATGAAAGATGTCTTGAAGAAATTAAAAAAGTATATAAAAATAGAAGATTAAATGGAAGAGTAAAATTTGTATTAAATAGTTTATCACATTATAAATTCAAAATGCACCTCTCACATAAATGTGAAGAATATGGCAGTGAATTAATTGATGTAACAGAAGAATATACATCAAAAACGTGCACTAAATGTGGAATAGAAAGTGTAAATTATTCCAAAAATAGAGAAAAAAAATGTTTATGTGGATATATTATAGATAGAGACATAAATGGTGCACGAAATATTTATATAAAGAATATAAATAAGGTCGTAAGATCGTGGGAAACGATACTTCCTATGGAATGTAATAAATGGTTTAAAATATTATAACAAAATATAACATTTTATAACAATTTATAACATTTAAAGCTATCGGATGATTTACTATTATCTAAATAATTAATACTTTCTTTTGACATCTTTTTTATAAATATTGATGCTAAACATTCATCTTGTAATTTCTTACATATCCATATTAATATTGTTCCATATATACTTGTTTCATCATATTTTTTGTTTGGTATTATTTTATTATTAATATAATCAATAAAATAATCTTTTGACATAAAATCTATCATCTGGATTTCTTCTTTTGTTTTATATATTTTATTATTACATACTATATATTCTATATTTTGTGGCAACTTCTGATATTTATTTTCTGATATCGTTTTATATGATGTTATCAGTATCCGTACTGATGGATATATATTTATAAATTCATCACCATTTGTTTCTTTACTATATAATAAAATATTTGGTTCTTCATAAATTGGTATATCATCTATATTTACACTGTCATCATACATATCAGTTTTATTAAATAATATTTTTATTTCTGATATTTTTATTAATGATTTTTTTATTGTTAGATATTGATTTTTATTCATCATTTTATACTTTTTGTTATATATTTTTTATCATATATTATATAAAAATCAATTTTTTAGTTTTTTATTAATTTCTTCTATTATAAATTTATGGTTATAATCTCTTGCTATTGATTTTATGTTATTTAATATATCATATGTCATTTCATCATCTTTTAGATTTTCTAAACATTTATTACAATAAAATATAGCGTTTTCTCTATAATTACCTTTTGATATATTGTAATCATTATGTTTAATAATGTTAATTAATAATTTATTTGTATAAATATTCCTATTTTCTATCAAATATATTATTATATCCTTATACAACCAATTATATAATTCTATTAGTATATTATTTTTATTTATCATTTCATCGGGCATTTTATCAACTATTTTGATTACTACATATTTCATTTCATTATTCATCGCATTTGATAATAATGATAATTCATCTTTATAAAATAAATCTTCTATTTCAGTTTCTTCTATTATTTTATCTATTATTTCTGTATAAATATTATTATTATAATTTATATTATCATAATTTAGTCGACAAATCCAATATAATAATGTTTGATTAAAAATATTTTTTGCTTTATAATTTTTATTGATAATTAAATTATCTAGTATTTTATATTTATTTTTATCATCTTCAAATATTATAAAATTAAATTCTGTTTTATTATTTTTTAAATCTCTAATTATATATTGTGTCGTATTATTATAAACTATCAAATTTTCTATATATTCTGGTATCTCTCGCCATTTTCCATTATTTATCGTAAATGTCGTTGTTATCATCGTTCTTACTGTCGGATATATATTCATAAAATTACATTCTAATTTATCCGTTCTGTTATCAAATCCATATTGTAAATGTCTGTTTGTTCTTGAATTTACACAATATATTATATTCGCTTTTTCTATTATCTCTAAATCTTCTATTTCACTGTTTTTTTCATCTACTGATTGATTTATTATTATATTATTTATATTAGTATTTATATTTTCATCTCTTATATACTGATTATTAAATACTCTTATTTTTATCATTATTAATATATACTATATTGTATATTGTATATATATTATAAAAATCAAATTTTTTTCCTATTTTTTATTTCTGGCAGTTTATTCTCTTTCTTTATTACTTGTTTGTTTGTTATCAAATTTCTTTTATTTCTTTTTATTTCTGGCAATTTTATTTTTTCTGTTTTTTTCTCTGTTTCTATGTCCGATTCAGAATCTATATCTGAATCTAATTCTGAATCAGAACTTGAAATATAATATATATAATTTTTATATGTAAAATCGCCTCTTTCTATTCTCTTTTTTATATCCAAATATTTAATTTTATATTTCAAATATTTCTTTTCAAAATTTATATTTTTTTTTTTATTTTTTTTATTTTTTGTTTTATTATTAGTTTTATTATTCATTTTATTATTCATATTTTTCATTATAATATTAAATATAAATGATATATATTTATTCGAAATAAATAATCTAATAATAATATAATGATAATACATATAGTTGGACCAAGTGGAAGTGGTAAATCAACATTAGGAAATAAACTAATAAACAAGTATAAAACAAATAAAAACATTAAAATCATAGATACAGATGATATTGATGATCCAAATAGTATAAAATTGGTTAATAAATATAATTTTGAGACACGGAAAAATGAAAATGATATATATAGAGAATTAGCAAAGATGAATAAGAAGGAATTGATAGAAATAATAAAAAAATATGATATAGTGGTATTAGTAGGTTTTTTGCATGCTGGAATGTATTATATAAAGAATAAGATAGATTATAAATTTTCAATAAGAATAGAACCAGAAATATTATATAAACAGTATAATGACAGAACATTAACAAGTATAAAAAATAATTATGATGAAATAAAAAAAATAATAAATAGTAATATTCACATTAAGAAGAAACATTTTATAATGAGTAAAAAATACAAAATAAGAGATGGATTTGAATGTGTAGGATTAGAAGAAATTACTGAATCGGTTAAAAGAAATAAAAAAAGAGCAAAAGACAATGGTTATAAATATCTTATAAGTGATAAAATATTTACTGAAATAATAAAAATTATTGATAATAATATTGATAATATATAAAAAATATAGTTTTAATGGTTAATTTCTATATTATTATTTTCTGATAAAAATTCTTCTTTAGAGATTTCTTTTTCGTAGAAAGAATCGAGATTATAATTATTATGATTTTCGACACATCTAAATGAATAATACTTATTATCATAAATCATAAATAATTTAGCAGTATTATTACTAGTGAGAACGATATAACCGTCTAAATCAATAGAAAAATTATAAATACAAAATTCCAAAAAACTTATTTGATTTTGTTTTTCATGTAATATTTTATTATATGATTTTGGATCAAATTTAAGATAAATAAAAACTTCATTTAGATTTAATTTTTTATTAGATAAATATTGTTTTATTTCTTGATTTAGATATACATATTTATGAATATTTGATGAGTTAATTTGTCTAAAAGTTAAATAATCGGAAATTACAATATTTGGTTGATAACTCGAATTTTCCATATTATATATATTTATTAGATTTATTTTAGAATATTTATTATTATCTTTTATTATATATTTATTTTTATTATCTTTTATATTTTTGAATACAAATGTTATCTTTTTTTTATAAAATATATTACTATCTTTAATTTTATAAATTTCAAGATTTTCCATTTTTAATATATTATTATTTATTTTCATTTATTATTATTTATTATTATTTCTTATTTCATTTAATAAATCAACAATATCAAACATTTCATAATTTCTGCACTTTATGATAAAATCATGAAAGAGTAAATAATTTTCGGTAAAATATTTTTTATCGAATAATTTTAGTTTATTTACAATATGTAAGAGAACATTATGATTTCTATTTGTAAAAAGATAATAAGTTATTGTATTTTTATGTAATATATAGTTTATAATAATTTTGGTATCTAACATATTTATTATTTCTATCATAACATTTTCCATATTATTTACAGCACATCTATATAATATTAGTTTATAATCCATATTTCTAATATTAAATTTCGGTAATATTTCTAATGCTATTTTTTCCATTTTATTTTCACATACAATATCTAATAAACTCATTTGATTTGTTGTATATATTTTTATATTTTCATCTGTTATATGTGGTAATAATAACATTGCGACATCTTCCATATTTTTTTTACAAGCACAAAATATAGTTGTTTCTTTATATTTATTCAGTGTATTGAGAGTATATTTATTATTTATTTTATTAATTAATTTAATTGCCATATCTTTTCTATTATGATTACAAGCTATATGAATTAGACTTTCGGAATTATTATTTATATAATTTAACGCATAATTTGACATTAAATTTAACAAATAATCAAAAACATATGATAAATCATTTATTATACAGAATACTATAGCAGTATTTTTAATATTATTTTTAACATTCAATATTTTATTATCTAATCTTTGGATTAGTTCAATTGCTATACTATCCAAACTATATTGACATGCATAATGTAATACACTACAATCATAAATATCAATTTTATTAAGTGTTTCATTATTTACAGATGGTATTAAATCAACGATAACATCTAACAGTTTATTTTGACAAGCTTTCATAAGTAGTGATTGATTATCATAATAATATGAATTGAAAATAATATTATTTTTTATTTTATAAATTAATGATTGGATGATTTGTTGTGAAATATTATTCTGTATAGCAATATGAAGTATTGACATATTATTTTTATTAAGTTCATTGATTTTTGAATCATTAAATGTTATTATATTTTGAACATAATTTTCTAGATCTGTTTTAGACATTAAAAACATAATTTCAAAATCATCATGTCTATTATATATTATATTATCTATTATGATGTATTGGATATGATTTGGTAAAAATTTATATTTGCTGTTATCAACAATATTTTTGGTTGTAATTAGGATGTTGACAGAATGAAAAATATTTATAAAATGGTCGTGATTAATATTTAATTGTTTATTAGATGTATATACCAGAACATTAGGATTTTTATTATTAGTATTATCAATATCAATGTCTTCAATAGTTGAATAATTGAAGGGAGGACTTTTTTGAATGATTTTGATTTTAGGAAGTAGTGTAAGATTTAAGTGGATGTATTGATTTTTGGTTAAATGAAGTGTCATATATGTTTAATGATACTAAACATAATATATTAAATAAAAATCAATTTTTTAGAAGAATATATAAAAAATAATAAAAAAGCGAGTAATATAGAAAATAAATATAAAAAAGTAGAAAAAGAAATAGAACAGATACAAAATCCATTTGATATTTATATAATGAGATTAAAACAAAATGAAATAATAAAAGAAGTTAAAATGATACCTTCGCCTTTTGATGTTTTGAGTAATTGTAAAAAATTTCTAAATTTATTAAAGAAAAATAATAAAGATAATAAAGATAATAAAGATAATAAAGATAAGAATATCATAGTGATAACACATGGAGGATTTATAAGAGGATTAGAGAGTGTGATATGTAATTTACCATATACAGAGGATAGAATTTATATAAGTAATAAACCATTTAGTAATAAGAATGAGTTAAAAGGAAATTGTTGTTGTATGTATGTTATATTAGAAAATAATAAATTTCAGATAATTAGACCAGCAAATATAGAACATTTAGAATAGAAAATAAATAAAATATAAATAAAATATAAATAAAATATAAATAAAATATATTATGATAAGTGTAAAATTTCCGAATATAGAATATGAATGTTTTGAATTAAAGAAGGTATTATTATTAATGGAGGCAAATAGAGATAAAATATATATGCAATTGTTATAAATTAATAAATATAGTATAAATAGAGAAAAGATAGAAGAAGTTGTAAAAAATATAAGAGAACACAGTTGTTTGACAGAAGAACAAATTGAGAATAGTATAATATTTTTTAGGAGAATAATGGAAATAATGAGATATGTTAATTTTAATGAATTTTTGGATATAATTAAAAAAATGTGTTGTGAGATTAAAAAATTTTTAATAGAAAATCATGAAAATTACGATGTTATATTTTTTGGAGGATTAGATCATGATATAAATAAATCATATACATGGATATTATTTTTATTTTTAAGTGAAATGAGTAAATTAAATTTTTTCAATGAAAATCCAAATATTAGGGATAAAATATATGTTGGAAATGATAAATTAAGAATAAAAAACCATTTACAACAAAAGTTCTTTATTTATTTTTTGATGATATGTCTTATAGTGGTACTCAAATAGCAGATCAAATTAATTATCGTTTTTTAACAACATATGATAGAACCAGTCACTATATTCCTATTCCAAATCTTGATATTTATATAACAGTACCTTTTATTTCAGAAACAGCAAAATCTAATATATCATCAAAATCATTTATTAAATATTGGCGTTCATCACAAACTATTTTTTCGCTTCAAAGACAATTTTTTGAAGGTATACCAGAATCACAAATTCAAAAATATAGAGAAATTTATACTTTATTATGTACTAATCATCATTCAAAACATAGTGGATTTCAATGTAATGAAAGAATTATTCCAATATATTTTGATCATAAAATTGCAGATTCTTATTCTACATTTAATAAATTATTATATTTTGGTATTTATCCAATAAATACTTCTAATCCATCTTGTAGTTCAAAATGTATTTTAACACCATTAATAAATAATTGTGAACAAAATAAAGATGTTTCTGTTCCTTATTTGCCAAATAATAATTATTGTTTAGATTATATTATTGATATACGACATGATATAATATGTCCAACAACTTTTTATAAATCAATAGATTATTATTTTCCACCACCATATCCATCATTCGAAATTATTAAACAATATTTAAAAGATATGCATATTGTATTAACATTAACATCACTACTTAATTTATATGATACGCAAACTACTGTTTTTAATTCTGGAATAACAACATCATCAAGTGTGACAGCATCAGCATTAAATAAATATTTATTAGAATATGAAAATTTAGATTATAAAAGGAAATACAATAAATATAAGGAAAAATATTTAGAATTAAAGAAAAATAAAAATATATAATTTACACTGCGAAAGAAACAGAAATAAGAGAAGAATGTATAAAAAATTAAAATATTATTCAAATTATAAAATGTCAATTAATGACAAAATTATATTATTAAAAACATGAGACAACTGACAATAAATCTAAAAGGTTTATTCATTACAGAAATGTGTAATTTATGATTATATTATAGCAATAACTATAACCGATTAGTTTTTGATCATTATTATATAAGTATAATTATTTTTATAACTAGATACCTATATTAATAAAGTAAATCACATGAGAACTGATAACTATTGATTGCTAATATATGGTAGTAATATCTCTTTGAATAGTTTTTATAAAAAAATTTAAATTATGTCTAATTTTTAAATTTTCAAGGGTATAAATATAAATTTTTAATATTTTTAGCTAAAAAGTATTTAAAATTTCAAAAATTAATGGTAATATATAATGAAAATAAAAAAAATAATACAAATTCCTATTTTACATGAATTAAATAATATTAATATGATGATTTCTGTTTTTTCAGAATTTGCAACTTCATTTGAAGATTATGACTGTAAAATTAATTTTGTTTATAATTTTAATGATATTGAAGACGGTGGTATTATATTTTTGGACAATTCATCTGGTAATTATATTAATAATAAAAATTTCTACTTAAAATTAGCAAATAAATGTCAAAATTCCATTTTTATTTGCTGGTATTGGGAAATAAGACCATATTTTATTCCATTTAATAAATTTATTCTTACTGGTGAATTTTTTATTCATAATAATGCTAATATTAATCGTAAAAAATATTTCAAATTACCTAATTTTGTTCCTCTTAAATTAAGAGCTAGCGAAAATCCTTCTTTAATCGGCTCTTTTATTCGTAATAATATAAGAGATTATTGTTATATTGGTGCTGAATATAAAAATAATTGGATTAAATCTATTCCATCTCATTTTTCAGGTCTTGTTCATCATAGTAATAATAATAATTTATTATCATATAATGAAAGAAAACAAATTTATCTATCATCTATTTTTGCTCTTGGTTTTCAATCTGAACAAAATATAAAAAATGGTCATTTATCGCAGAGAATATTTGAAGGTTTAGCATATGGATGTATAGTATTATGTGAAAATAAATTAGCTTCAGAATTTACAAATGGTATTGTTGTTTATGTTTCGTCTATAGAAGATTTAATAAAAAAAATGGATTATTATAAAAATAATCCAGAATTAATTAAAGAAAAACAATTATTAGCTTATAATTGGGTTAAAAATTTCGGTACTAATCGTTATAGTCTTTCTTTCTTTTTACAAAAAATTAAAGATTTATATAATTATGAATTATAATCCATTTTTAGACTATTAATGATGTATTATCTCTAATATATTTTCTTGTATATTCTATATATTTACTATTTATTTTTTTATTATAACTAATTATTATTAATTAATTATCCATTTATTCATACAAAAAATTCTTCAACCTTCCTCATTGATACAGATTATAATCTTTGTTATGCTGATATTGAATCAAAATAATAATATTTTCCATCTTGTAGTTCAAAATGTATTTTAACACCATTAATAAATAATTATGAACAAAATAAAGATGTTTCTGTTCCTTATTTGCCAAATAATAATTATTGTTTAGATTATATTATTGATATACGACATGATATAATATGTCCAACAACTTTTTATAAATCAATAGATTATTATTTTCCACCACCATATCCATCATTCGAAATTATTAAACAATATTTATTAGAATATGAAAATTTAGATTATAGAAGGAAATACAATAAATATAAGGAAAAATATTTAAAATTAAAGAAAAAATAAAAATATATAGTTGATAATATAAATAAATTATGACAACTAAAAAATTTCCGAATAGTAAATTTCCTAATATAGAATATGAATGTTATGAAATACAAAAAGTATTATTATTAGTGGAGACAAATAGGAAAAAATTATATATGCCATTTAAAAATATTAATAAACATTCTATAAATAGAGGAAAGATAGAAGAAGTTGTTAAAAATATAAGAGATCATAGTTGTTTGACAGGAAGGGAACTTGAAAATTGTATATTATTTTTTAGAAGAATTATGCAGATTATGAGATATGTTAATTTTTATGAATTTTTAAAAGTTATTCAAGTAATAACTTCAGAAATTACCAGTTTTTTAATAGATTATCATAAAAATTATGATGTTATTTTCTTTGGTGGATTAGATCTTAATGTAAATAAATCTTATACTTGGATATTATTTTTATTTTTAAATCAGATGCATGTATTTAAATTTTTTGATAATTATCCTGATATTGCCAATAAAATATTTGTTGGAAATCATGAATTAGAAATTAGAGAACCATATACACCACGAGTTCTTTATTTATTTTTTGATGATATGTCATATAGTGGAACTCAAATAGCTCATGAAATAAATCACAGATATACAAGAAGTAGTTTTTTACGGCAAATACCTATTCCTAATTTCGAAGTTTATATAACAGCACCATTTATATCAACAACAGCTAAAGCAAGAATAATTGATTTACCATTTGTTAAATATTGGAGTTCGACTAAAATTATTCCCACACTTAAAGAACAATTTTTAGCAGGACTTGCTGAAACAGATATTCAAAGATATACTGAAATTTATAATTTGATTTGTGATATAGAATTAGAAGGAAACAAAAAATATGGTTTTCAATGTAGAAGTTCAATTATTCCAATTTATTTTGATCATAAAATAGCTGATTCAATATCTACATTTAATAAATTATTATATTTTGGAACTTATCCAATTGATAGAAGTAATCCTTCATGTCAACCAAGATGTATTATAACACCATTAATTAATAACTGTTCTGAAAATGTAAATATTGTTATTAAATATTTTGAGGATAAAAATTATTGTTCTCGTGAACTAATGGATATACCACCAGAAAAAACTTGTCCTCCAACTTTTTATAAATCAATTGAATATTCATTACCATCACCTCCAAATCCATCATATGAAGAAATTAAAAAACACATTGAAAGCACACAACCTGAAATAACACTTATGTCAATTCTTAAATTTTATGATACTCGAACTACTGTTTTTAATTCCGGAATAACAACATCATCAAGTGCCGCAGCATCGGCATTAAATAAATATTTATTAGAATATGAAAATTTAGATTATAAAAGGAAATATAATAAATATAAGGAAAAATATTTAGAATTAAAGAAAAATAAAAATATTTAATTTACACTGTGATGGAAGCAGATAATATAAAATCTTTTATAATTTTACTTTTTATATCTGTTCTTATATTAGTAAAAAATATTTCATCATCTGAATTTAAGAGTTCATAAAATTCTTTATCACATTTTTTGATATTATTTTGTTCTATATAAGAGATGTAAAGATTTAAATTAACTTTTAGATATTTGAATAATTTATTTAATTTATGAAGATTGCAATAAACATCATTAATTAAATTTGTGCTATTGATGATATTTATATCAAATAAATTGAAAATAGTTAATTTTACCATAATATTTATTTTTTTATTACTAAAACAAATATTTCTTTTATCAAGAGTAGCTAAATATTTTACAATATTATTAAGATAAACATAAAATTCTTGATAATTTCTAAAATATGCTAAATAATATGGTAAATCTTTTAATAATGCTACATAATAACATTCTTTCTTATTATTTATATAATTATACAATTGTCCATAATAATTTATATCTGCCATTTGTATATATATTTCTGCCATTGTACTGTTATTCAATATTATTTCTATTAATTTAAAAATTTCTGTGATTTTTATATATTTATTGTATAAAATCTTATTCATCATATAATAAATATAAAATTTATCTTTTATTTCTTTTGCCACTTCATCTGTGTTTCCTATTCTTATATAATCATAATTTTCTGTTATTAAATAATATATATCTCTTCTGGATTTATCATTCATTATAGTTTCATAATCTCTATACATTATATTTATATCTCTTGGATGTATCATTTCAGGAGATATAATTTGTTCTTCTAATCTTTTATAATATACATATATTATCGGATAATTCATTCTTAAACAATTTATAGCAAATTTAGGATCTTCTGTTATATCTTTTATATTTTTTTGTTGTGTTAATTCTACTGTTAATGTCATATTTTGACTTTTACTTATTTCTTGTGTTATATCTACATTTATTTGTATATTTGTTGACATATTTATTATATCTTCTTTTATACATATATATCTTTCATTCATATATCTCATATATACATCATTTTTTTCTGTAATCATTTGTTCTACTTTTACATCATTTATATTTCTTATTTCATTTGTTGTTTCTTCTGTAATTTTATATTTCTGTTTTGTTTCATCATTTTCTTTCAAATATCTCAACATATTATGAACATATCCTAATTTCTCTTTCTTAATTAACTCCTTATTATTATTTTTGTATAAATTATCTATTAATTCATATAAATTATCTTCTCTTATTTCTCTATTTTCTACTATATTCATCATATAATCTATTTTTTGACCATTATTTAAATTTCTTAATCTAAATGCTCCTTGTGCTACATCTCTAAATATTGTATTCTCTTTTATTGTTATTAATCCTTTCGCTGTCGGCAATAACTTGAAATCTTGTCCCGTTATATGTCCCTGATCATAAAATATAAATCTCTCCTTTAATTCTAATCCTTCATTAAATTCTTTCGGTGTTTCATCTTCTCTTGTTATATACTTCTTTTTATGATCTGTGTCTATATATATAAAATATGTCTTGTTCCTCTTTATTTTACTTATTCTTTTTATATTTTCATATGATGAATTATCTATAAATAATGCTCCAACATCTATTAATACATCATAATTTTGTATTATAGTATTGAAATTATTTTTTGAATAAATAGTAGTAGAGGTAAATTTATTAGTTAAACCGGAAATAGTTTTACCGGTATCTAATAAGGAAGGGACAATTTCGAATTGTTTAATAATTTGATTAGTTGAATTATTAAAAGAATATGGAATAAATAAAAAGGGAGTGCCTGTAAATCCGATATTATTTTTAGAAACATTTTTTGAAATTATATCAACAAAATTGATATTAAAATATTCTTTATTTACTTTAACATAATTTTTTGTATAAAAGATTGTTAATTCTCTTATTATTATATTTCTTTCTCTTTCTGTTAGTTCTTGTTCTGTTTTATTTAATATATTTAATAATTTTTTATTATTAGTATTAAGTTCTCTATCATATATATCAAATAATAATAATTCTGATTTATATAAATCTTCTATATATTTAATATATTTTCTTCTTTGTATTTTTGTTATTTTTCCATTTTTCGCTTTATAACTTATATATGTTAATCCTATTTTTAAATAATAATCACTGAAATCACTATTCGTCTTTTTCTCTGGATTATATGATGGTGTTTCAAAACCTAAATAAGGTATTGCTATATAATTATATACTTTATCATCATTATTATCTACAAAACCAAAATCTTTTTTATGTAATAACTTTAATAATATTGGTATTGTATTGTCAAATAATTTTATATATATTATATTTTCTTCATTTATTTCTATATCAACTGTCCGTAATCTCTTATTCCATATATATTCTATATTTTCGGTTTTTAATTTATTACTTATATATTCTCTTAATTCTCTTCTCGATTTTTCTATTATTTCTTCATAATTATTTTCACTTATCAAATTTACCGTTTCATACTCATTATTCCTATATATTATATCTATTATATCCATTATTATTATAGTCTCTTTTTCTATATTTTTTGGTATTATCGGTTCATCCGATGGATAATTTAATTCAGATGTAAATGTATCTCCTATCATATCAACTTCGTCAAATAATATTATGGATTCTTGTAATATTTGTAAATTTGGATCTGATGGATTATTTAATATCATATTTAGATAAAAAGATTTATATGAAATATCTGACATTATATATATTGTATTTTTTTTTATCTGAACTTGTTCTTCTTTATTATTATTTCTATTAATCTTTATTATTTCTATATCAATACTATATACACCTTTTATATAATTCTTAAATATTTCATATGTTTGATTTACTAGCGATTCTGGTAAAATATTAAAAACTACTTTTTTTTCTATTAAAGAATAATATAAATTTAAATATGGTATTATTACCGACGTTTTACCACCACCCATTAACATCTGATACATATTTTTTTTATTTTCTCTTATATCATTTATTATTTTATTGATTAATTCTATTTGTTCCTCCTTAAAATTATAACCAAAACTTAATTCATATAATTTCTGTAAATATATATTATTGTTTTTTAATTTTGTATTTGTTATTATTTTTTTTATTTCTTCTTTTATTATTTTTTTATCATCTTCATCTTCTAATTCTTCTATTTCTTCATATAGTTTTATTACATTCATATAACTCTTTATATTTATCACTTCATCTAATAAATTTTTATCTTCATTTACTAATTTTATAAATATATATTCCACATTTACTGGTTCATATTTCTTTATTCTCTTCCCTATCTCCTTCATTATTTTTTTCACTTTCTTTTCATAATAGTTTTTATCATTTATGTTATTTATTGTCTTTTTTGTTATTTTATTGTATTCTATCACACTCTTTCCTAATATACTAAATTTAGAATTATATTCTATTGTTTCATCATTTCTTATTATCATTATATTATCCTCCTCATCCTCTCTATATTCTTCCTCTTCTTCTGTCTGTATTTTATCTATTATTATTCTACTATCATATAATTCATTTTTAATATTTGTTTTTTCATAAATAATTTTTTCATAATAATATGACGTTATTACTGAAAACATATTTTTTATTGCTCTTTTTATATTTATATTTATCATATTTCTTCTTATTATATCTCTTAATTCATCCATTCTTTGTATCAACGTATTATATCCCATCCTTATTAAATCACTCTTTATATTACATATTATCTTTTCTATTCTTTTTCTTATCTCTTCCTTATATTCTTCTTCATCCTTTTTATCCATTTCACCTATTATTCTCATCCCTTCTATTTGACTTTCTATATCTACTTGTTCTTCTACTTGTTCTTCTCTCGCTTCTTCTCTCGCTTCTTCTCTCGCTTCTTCTCTCGCTTCTTCTCTTGTTTCTTCATCTGTATCTGAAAATGGTATATCTTGTTCTTCACTGACATCTTCTTCAGTTGTATATGAAAATTGTGTATCATCACCAGATGTATATAAAACTTGTGTATCATCTTTATAAGGGACATCTTCATCTTTTGTTTCTGAATCATATGTATTAGAAAAAACTATTTCTCGTTTATCTGATTTGGTATCGTCAGGATGAATAGATATAAGATAACGAAGATGATTAATAAAATCTAAACGTTTATTATTATAATTATTATTAATGATAAAAGTGGATAAATTAAAACCGTATTTATTTAAGAATAAAAGTTGAATATATAAATAATTTATATATTTGATAATGTTATTATCTAGATTTTTATGTAATTGTGTAATAGAAATAGAATTAATATTCAAGACATTAAAAATATCAATTATGTTATTATAGAATGGAATTTTATATAATATACTATTAATTAAGTTAATATATCTTGTTTTATCTTCTGAACTATTAAATTTTAATTCAATTTCAGCCAAATCAATTTTATTAATACTGTCTGAAAAATTAATAAATTTGGTAATATCAGAATTTTCAAATAAAATATTAGAAGCATAACAAATAATATAATTTTTATTTTGATAAAGCGAACTAAATTCAGTATTAATTTTATTATATTTTTCAATGATAGCTTCAACAATAGAAATATCTTTTTTCATAATTTCTATTTCTGAATCATCCAATTGAATTGGCAAATTTTGATACATTAATAAGAAAATATAAGTTTTTAGAATTTCAGAATTAAGAGGTAAAAGTATTTTATAATTATTATATAATTCATAAATTTTTTTTATGACACTAGATAATATATCACCACCAGTTAAATAATTAATTTTAGATTGAGAGACATAATTCTGCGAATAATCTATAATATTATTTTTAAATATTCTAATTAATTTTTGTTTATAATTATTTGTTTCATTATATGATCCTAATTTGCAAAAGAATAAATCGATTTGATGTTGCGAATATGATAATTCATGAATACACCAATTATTTATAATAAAATCAAAATATAAATTATTTAAGTTTACATTCTCAATATCATTATTATATTTTAAAATATTCTTTTTAATAATATCATAATTTTTAAAACATTTATTTGCATCTAATGATAAAATAATAATATTATTTGTATATTCATAATTAATATTATAATATTTATTAGCAACATAATTATATTCATTTTTCATAAAAACTATATTCCTATAGAATTCTAATAATGGTATATTATAATATTCCGAAAATAATTTTTTAATATATTGATAATAAATACTATTATTATCAATATATTTTATTATTGAAAATACAGAATTAATATTTCTATAAAATAAATAAGTATATATTAATAAATTTATTCCTTCATTCATACAATTTAATTTTAATCCATATATATCAAAATCTATTATATATTCTCTGTAATTTTCAATATTCTCAAAATAATAACTTTTCACATCATTTATATGTTCTGATATCCAATAATTTTCAAAATTTGTTAAACCAATTGATCTATTGATTAAAAGTAATTTATTTTTTTTAGTAATAAAAATATTTGGACATCCATATTCCCATTTTTTAATAAATTTATTATTTAATTCTAATTCATAATTTTTATAAAATAATTTTATATCATTTGTTATTAAATTAATTTCTAATTTAAAATTAATTTTAGAAATACTACCCTCTAATATAAAAAAATATATATATATAATATTATTATCTATTCTTTTAAAACTTAAAATATTTCTTGATATTGAATATATTTTATTAATAATACTTATTTTAATATCTGTATCAACTTCTTCATAATATTCTAATTCTATTCCATTATACAACATTTTTATTTCATCTCTTTTTAATATTAATTTATTATTTGCATCTTCTTCACAAATTAATTGCTTATTATCATTATCATATATATACTCTTTATTTAATAAAGAATTGCATACATATATATTTTTATTATCTATACAACTTAATAAAATTTCATTTGCTTCATTTAAATATATATTATTATTAATAGTAAAATATTTCTTCCCCATTACATCATATATTTTATAATAATTTGGCGAATTAATAAGTTTAAAATTATTATCATATATTTCAAATACTTTATCATAAATTTTTATTATTTTAGTTGTAAATTTATTTAAATAAGAATCTAAATATATAAAATATTCATAATCTAACTTTTCTATACTTTCTAAAATTATTTTAATATAATCATTTAAATAACATCCATATATTTTATTGCTTATCTTATATATCATTATTTCAAAATCTTTTTTCTCTTGTATATCATCAGCAATATTGTATCTTTCTAATTTGTTATATATTTTTATCATATCATTATCATCTATTTTTTCTATATTATATATTTTCTTTATTATTTCTATTTCACATTCTATAATTTTGTTTTTTTCATATATTTTATTATATACGCTTATATAATTTAATATATTATCTATCATCTCTTTTTCTATTACTATTTTATTTGTATTTTTTAATTTTTCCAATAATCTTCTTATTTTTTTATTTATTTTTTCTCTATATTCTATTCCTCCTATATTATACATCTCATAATATCCTAATATTTGACTATTATTCATATAATTATTATCATATGGATAACATTTTTTTAATTTATTAATTTTAGGTATATCATCTATATATTCATCTAAATTTATTAAAAACTTATTAAGTGGAGATTTCTCATTTTTTTCATAATTATATATAATATTAAGATTATTCAATAAAAATAAATATTCATAATATCTAGCACTTGATTTAACATATCGATATATTGATCTATTTTTTTTTATTATATAATTTAATATTTCATCTGTCGGTTTATTGTTTAATTCCGTTTCTATCTGTTTTATATTATATATTATTTCTCTATTTAATTTTAATTTTGAATATTTTTCATCATATCCTAAATCTAATATCTTTTTATCTAATTCATCTACTATTATATTTGTAATTTTATATGTTATTATTTCTATATCATCCTCTGAAACCATATTTTCAGTATTTATACAATATATTATCATTATTTTTAATAAATTAAAAAGATTATTACAAGTCTTTATTAAATATATATTATTTAAAAATCTTGATATTATTTTAAATATTGTATTTATAACTTCTATTATCTTATCTGGATCATTAATTAAATCTAAACTTATTTCATCACTCGGTTTTATACCCTCTAATATATATTTATATAATTTTTTATTAAAACTATTAATCATTTCTATTACTTTTATATCTTCTATTTTATCATTATCATTATACATTAAATAATTCTTTAATTTATAAATTATATGTATAAAATTTCCATTCATTTCTATTTCTTCATTATTTATTATCGTACTTGTTAAAATATTTCTTATTTTTTGTTCACTTATATTTATCTTATAATTATCTCTAATTTTATTATTTATTAACTCTATTTTTTTACTTATATATTCACCTATTATTTCTTCATTTATATATTCATTTTTTATTATATTCATTAAATTTAATAAATCATTTATATTATTACTATCCATCTCTACATTGTTAAATACTGTTTTACTATTTACATTTTTATCTATATATTCTAACATTTTTTCTATTATCTCGCGTTTTAACTTTTTTATTATATTTGTATGATTTTCTTTCTCATAATTATTTATTTTTATATAAGTTAATAAATGACACATTAATGAACGTCCTACACAATCTCCTATTGTTTGCACATCTGAATATTCACATAATTCATGATTTACTAAATCTTTTATATATATATATTTTTTACTCTCTGCTCTATCTAAATTATACTCTTTTGTTGTCATAAATATTTTTGATATTATTAATTCATATAATCCATCTGTATTTATTTTGCATTTCATGTTATTTATTATTCTTATTATTCTTATTATTTCTATAAATTCATCTACCGTTTTTATTGTCCCTATATATGTCATCCTCCTTTCTATCCCTTTTTCACTAATACTTATTTCTTCATCTATTGGATGATATGTTACGCCATCTCCTGAATTAAAATATATTATTTTTACTTTCTTATCTTCTATTAACTTATAATATAAACTAGTCGCATGTTCTGATATTGTTAATATTATTATCCCTTCATCATATATATCTCCATCATATATATTTCCATCATTTATTATTGTTTTCTTTTTTAATAATTTTATATATCCTTTTATTATTTCTGTTTCCGTTTCATTAAAAATACTCATATTTTTTTTTAACATTTCTACTGTGCTTTTTAATACAACTTCCGGGTCTGATCCACCTCCTATATATCCATCAAATATTAAAAACTTTTCAGCTATATTTTCTTCTCTGTCAAAAAAAAATGAATTCATTATATATATATATATATATATATATAAAATTTTAGATAAACTGTTTCTTATATTTATTATTAATTCAATAATATTAATTAAAAATTTCAATACTATTCGTTTTAGTCTTTTTCAATTGTTTTTATTTTTTTTTTCTTCCATAATTTTATTCATACAAAAAATTCTTCCACCTTCCTCACATACTCTTCCACCATCTTCATATTCTCTATCCTCTTCCTTGTATATTCTATCACTCTCTCGTAATTCTCTAAATATTTCAATTTATCCTCATATCTTTCACTCCTTACCACTCTATATTGTATCATAAAATCAAATAATAGTCTCACGCTATCCTCTACCTCTCTTCCATATATCACTTCCATGTAATTCTCTAACTCACTTTTGTAATCATTGTAATTCCTCCTCTTTATTGACATCTCATAACTCTTGTCATCATTTGACATCATGCTGAATTTCTCTCTTATCCTGTTTATTCCTCCTATTATCTTTAACATCTCTCTACTTATTTCTATTTATCTTCTTTTCCTTATATTCTTTTTCTAACTTCATATATTTCATCTTGTATTTTAAATATTTTTTATAATACATATCATTCTGATTTTTCGGTGGTATTAAAATTTGTAATAATAATGGAAGATTAAATTTATCTGCTATTTTACCTATTTTATTATATATATATTCTGTTTCATTTTCTACTGGAAAATTTATCATTATATTTTCCGTATGTAATAACAAAATATTTCCAATATATTTTAATGGTATTTGATTTGGATTTCGAAGCATTTTTTTTATATATGAACTTATATAATTTCCTGGTTCATTCATTGATTCATAATTTAAATTTTTTAATAACATTATTATATTTTTACTATAAAAAGTCTCTAATTTCCCTTCTAATTTATTTATTAATCTTTCACTTATTCTTTTTGTTATTATTCTACATAATATATTCCTTAACATATTATCTATTTTTATTTTCATATTTCTACTCATATTATAATTCTCTTTACATACTAATTCATCATTTATAAAATGATGTTCTAAATATTCATCTGTATATTGTTCATAATCTGCTATTATATTCATTATATTGTTATCACCCTTTATCCTTATTTCTTCTATCGGTACCAATATATTCAAATTATTATATGTATTCTCAAACATTGATACATCCCTCATTTTCTCTCTTTCTCTATTATATATTGTAATTTCTCTTATGTATTCTTCAATTATTCTACTATCACTTATTTTAAATTCATTGTCTTTTATATAATCCATTTTTGGTATATATTTATATAATGGTGAATTCGCATAATATAATATCATTTTAAGATCTGTATTGAAAAATCTTTCGTATTTTATATTATTTTGCATCATATCATTTCCTTGATTATTAATTATTCTAATATTTTGATTTATTATTGATTCATAATCAAATATTAATGACACATCATCTGTATTTATTGGTGAATTTTCAAATAATATAAATTTGTGTAGTAAATTTATATGATCTATTCTTGAATATTCACTTTCTCCTTCTATTATTCTTCCATCATTCGTTGATGGTATTAATCTTAATGACACCAAATCACTAAATAATATTATTATCAACATTTCATCAAATCCTATACTTATTTTACTAAATGAATTGTACTTTTCTAAATCTATTAATGATCCCAGTTTCAACAAATTATATATTATTTCCGTCTTTTTTACACATCTATTGAAATAATCCCTCCTCACTTTTAATACTACTCCTATCAAACCCGCCATTTGTGATAATAATAAAAAGTTATTCGTTATCTTACTTCCATTATCTATATTATTTACCATTTTTATCGCTTTCAATATCTTTAACTTATTCTCTCTTATCCTATAATCATTATCATTAAATATCCTCCCGTCTATTCCTATCTCTTCTAATTTTGACTCATCCTCATATGGCACTTCGCAATTAAATTCTTCCACATTTATTCTACTTAACTGTTCTATTATCGATTCTTCTGTATTTATATCTATATAATTCATTAATTTACCCATAAATACTCCCCAATTATTAGAAAATCCTTTTCTTATGTTCTCCCTATTATCTATTACCACATAATCTTCCCTATTATTATTTATTATATAACTTCGTAAATTTATTATTGAATATAATATCTTCCTATTTCCTAATCCTGTATCTAATAATTTTAAATTATAACAATCACTCATCGATACTATCCCATCAGCTTCTCGTGATATTGATATATTTACATCTTCCATATACATTCCTTCAAATCTTTCTGTTCTTGTTTCCGCCATTTTAGATGGATTATTATAATGATTAATATACTCTCTCGAAAATTTTATGTATAATTCACAATTCTCACTCTTGAAAAAATATTTTAATATATTATAATATATATTAAATAACGGATTGTTTTCCCTATATAATTTTATTATCGCCTCAAATACTGATATATCCATATATATCCTATATATCCATGTCGATAAATATTTCTCTATATTCATCAATGATACTATACCACTCATCATATAAAAATATAAATGTCTATATCCATATTCTCCATCCTTATATATACTATATATTACTATCGATATCACATTCGCCAAGTTCTCTCTCACGCTAAAATCAAATACCCTGTTCAGTTTATTTATATACTCTTCTATAAATCTCATCTTCTTTATTTCACTCTCGGTTCTTTCTCTTTCAATCATTTCCGGTCTTCTCCCTAATGTTGATATATTTACTCTCTCTTCTATCCCTATATTTCTCGCCTGTTCTATTAATTCTCTCACCCATTCTGGATTATATGTCCTATTATATAATCTCATGTTCTTCTCCTTCCTTAATAATATCGCTGGCTGTTCCCTCGTTGTCACCGTTCTTCCCGTTTCTAATCTTTCACCCAATTTTGTTATCATCTTGCTGCACTTTCCTAAACTTTCTATACTCCCCATTTCTATGAAATTTATGTATTCTCCAATACAACTTTCTCTCGTTATTATTTCATCCAACATTTATATATATATATTATATTTTTATTTTTTTACTTATTTTTGTTTTTCTATATACTTCTTAAACTTATATTCTCTTTTTAATATCATATATTTCATTTTATATTTTATATATCTATTCTTATATTCAACATTTTTTACCAAACCTCCAATTTCTGGTATTGATGCTATAAATTGTTTTTGTTCTTCTGTTGTCGGTGTTCCAAATGCAGGTGCTCCAAATGCTGGTATTACTGGTGTTTCAAATGCTGGTGTTGCTGGTGTTCCAATTGCTGGTGTTGCTGGTGTTCCAATTGCTGGTGTTGGATGTGTTCCAAATGCTGGTATTGATGCTATAAATTGTTTTTGTTCTACGGGTGCTCCAAATGCTGGTGTTGCAGGTGTTGCTGGTGCTCCAAATGCTGGTGTTGCTGGTGTTGCTGGTGTTGCTGGTGTTCCAATTGCTGGTGTTGCTGGTGTTCCAATTGCTGGTGTTGGATGTGTTCCAAATGCTGGTATTGATGCTATAAATTGTTTTTGTTCTACGGGTGCTCCAAATGCTGGTGTTGCAGGTGTTGCTGGTGCTCCAAATGCTGGTGTTGCTGGTGTTGCTGGTGTTCCAAATGCTGGTATTGCAGGTGTTCCAATTGCTGGTGTTGTGGATGTTGAAGATTTTGTAGGTGTTGTTAATTTATATGGTTCTTGAACATAAATTAATCTAGATTTAATAATATCAAATATAAAATCAGTTGAATCAGTAGCTGGATTTATAAAATGGTTATTAGATTTTGATATATAAGTTCGAATAGTATCTAAATAATTTGTTTTAATATTTCGGAAAGGATCATAAAAATCGATAATAATGGGCGAATGAGAATTTATATTAGAATACAACTTATAAATACCTAATATTTGTTTATTATTTGATTTATTTGTAAATGCCATATTATTTCTACCTCCAAAAATATTAGTATTTAACGGAATAAAAGAAATATTATTTTTAAAAAAGTTTTCTTTACCATTTAAATAAATATCATATAAATCAATATATTTATTACGATTTTGAGAAGCAGAAGGATTAGATTGTATATAATCACAAACATTAAAAAGAGAATTAATAGAATCTGGATTAATATGATCAATATGATCAATATGTTGTTTTTTAGAATTAATAAATTGATTATAAATAATTTTGGTTGAATAATCAGATAATGAATAATTATTAAAATTACCAATAATTAATTTATCATAACAAATTGAATTGATATGATTAATTAAATTTTTCATATTATTTAATGTTTCATTATGAATATTGTTTTCAAATAAATTAATATTATAAATATTCATAATTGAATTATCATTAAATTTAAATGATATACTTGTTGAACTATTTTTATTTGCATTTTCATTTGTTATATTATTACCTAAATTTAAACATGAATTTGTTAATATTCTATTGGAAATGGAATTATTTATATATATCACATTATATAAATCATTTGAAGATTTACAAGATGAAATTTTTGTATACAATTTATTAAATTCTTTATATATGTAATCATTCGGCGATCTAAAATTTATATCAATAAACTCTTGAAGACATAAAATATCTGGTAAAACAATTAATATGTCAGATAATATTTCATTTGTTTTATCTTTTAATTCTGTATTTTTCCATTGATTAACATTATATGACATAATTCTCAATTTATTCGGATTATTTCTCAATATTTTTATTTTATTAATACTATCAATATAATATTCTTTTGATACTTGTAATCTATTTGAACCAACTATATTATCATGAATTTGTGGTGTTATTAATAAATTCGGATAAAAATTCCTTAATTCATGTGTATATGTTTTTATAATCTCTTCTTCTGTCATTTCTTGCGGTTTCGTAAAATTAAATATCGAAATATCTAATATTCTTTTGTTTTTTAATACTTCATAAATAAATGGTATTTTATTTACATCTACATCTTCATTATTCATTAATTCTATTATTTTTAATATATTATTATTATCAATATCTTCCGTTAATTCACTTATTTTTCTTATTATTTCCGGATTTTCACTTAATTTTATAAATAACATTTTAACATCTATCTTTCCAAATGGTATGTTATCTATTTTTCTTATATTATTAATATCACTTGACACATTTACATTATCCATATTATTATAAAATGAATTGTCATAATCTGATATTTTAACTAAATATGGCTTAACTTTAATATAAAATTCTTCCCCGTTATATACATATTTATAATATTTTACTTTTCCTTCTTCATAATTTTTATCATTTACAAATAAAATATTATCTGAATGCAAATCATAATGAACAATTCCATAATAATCAAATAATACTGCTAATGTGTAAAATATTTGAAAATATATTTCATTTAATTCTTCTAATGTTTTTATCGTTTCATTATTTAATAATTTTGTTAAATTTCCTAATTCCGCATATTCCATCGCTATCCAATTCATTTCTAATAAATATTCATCTTTATTAAAATCTTCACACAACCACGAATTACCTTCTATCTCACCACATAAATAATTTTTTGCATAATTTACAAAATATTCCATCTTACATCCATATGTTTTTCCATATGAATTTATTAAATGCGGTGTAGGTGTTCCCTCTAATTTTAATATTCCCGCCGTTAATTCTAATATTTTTAATTCTATATTTGATGGATGCTCAACATCATCTATATCTCTAAAAGTTTTTGTTCCTATTCTTTTCTTGTAAAAATATCCCTTGATTATAAACTTCTTGTTCATTTTTTCATCTTCGTAATATATTGGAACTGTTTTTGATAATAATTTATTATATATTCTTTTTATATATCCTTCTAATGATTCCATATTACATATTAACGAGTTCTTATTATTAATCCTAAAATTAAGTTCCTTTGTTATATATTTATTTCTATAATATTCAGCAAAATCTTCGTATTTTTCATATTCTGATAATTTATTTCCTAATACTTCTACATCTATTAAATCTATTATTTTTTCTTTTATAGACTCTCTTGAATATATTCCTTCTACCATTCGATCGCTATTTAATATTACTTTCTCCCTTTTTATTATTTTTAATATTGCACCCGGTGCAATTAATATTTCTCGTTCATCCGGAACATCTGGATTTGGTATATATACAAAACTACTTATTTTTGTTAATCTCAATCGTAAAACTATCCGTTTTTTTTCGATTATAGTTATATTCTGTATTCCCGTTGACATCATATATGGATTACAAAATTCCTTTCCTATCGACATTGTTAAAAATGTATTGTAATTACCAAAATTAATATCATTCTCAATTCTATATACATATAAATAATCTTCTCCATTATATCTAAAAAAATTATTATTAAACTGTCTCGATATTTTTGTTATTATATTCTCAATTTCTTTCACTTTATCTGTATAATCTGTCTTTATTATCTTGTTATTAAATATAGTATTCGTTATTGCTGATACATATTGTGTATAATAATATCCTGAAAAATTTTGAATTATATCGCCTTTTTTTTGATCTTCATTTCTTGCTGTCCTAAAATATTCATCGTAAAATTTATCCATTTCTCTCATTTTTGCTTTTATATCATTATAATAATAATATTCATGCGGATGATTATTCCTTTCTACAATAATAATATATTTATAAAAATTAGTTATTATTTTTTCCCTTTTTGGCATATTATAATCTATTAATTCTTCTCTTATTATTTTACATTTACTATATTCATATATTTTTTTTATAATTTTTTCACTCTCTCTCCTTACTTTATTTATATCTATTCTTCCTTTCACCTTATTCAATATTGTATCATCTATTACTTTCCTCTTTATTAACTTTTTACCTTCTAAATATATTATTTCTATTCCTAATATTATACTTATTCTATTATAAAAATTATATATTCTTATTATATTATTTACATATTCTTCACTTCTTATATATTCTATATCTTCATCTAATTTAAAATATAATAAGTAATTTTCAAATATTAAATATATCGTTAATAAACTTCTCTTTATTTTTATTTCCATATCATCTTCTCTTAATATCATTTCTATTACTCGATCACCCAATTTCCTATTTCCTACTTTTAAATCTTCCAAATCAAAATTATTTATTATTTGATCTGTTTCTATTTCATAATGTAATGTTTCTCTTATTATTCTCCTATCTTCTTCTTCCAAATTTCCATCTATATTTATTTTTCTTATTCTTCTTATTATTTCCTCCATATAATTTATTTGCTCTCTTATGTAATTTCTTATTTCTGAATTAGTATAATTACTTATTATACTCTCCCTTATTTCACTGTTCTCTTTTAATATATTCATAATCTTTTTTGATATTATTATCTCTCCACTTTCCTCATCCACTATCTCTATCCATAATTCAAATTTCTCACCCTTTCTGTTTTTTTCTTCTTGTCTCGGATTTTTTATTATACAATATACTTCCTTATTATTTATTATCTTTCCATAATATTCTGACAATATCATAATAATATAATATTTATAATAACCAAATATTTCCATATTGTAATTTAATATATTCCTTTTTTTTACTCTCTCGCATTCTATTCTTTCATATAATTCTTCTCCTTTTATTCCTTCTTCCATATCGCTAAAATATGATCTTTCATATATATTCTTCCCTATCAATTTTATTATTTTATTTAATGATTCCTGATCTTTACATATCATATTCATTTCTTCTATATTTAATAATTCTAAATCTTCGCTTCTCATCTCATTACTCAATTCTATTATTAAATTTTGATCAAATATCTTTATTTTATTTATCTCTCCCTGCATTATATATTCTATTTCTCTTCTTTTCTCATATCTATATCTTTCTTTTATTATATTATTATAAATATTTATTATATAATATCCATATAATCTCGTAAATTTGTGTTTTTCTATTAATTTATCCTCCATATATTATATTATTATATATTTTTTTTTTCATTTCATACAATAAAAATAACTATTTATCTCTTAAACTTCGTTTAAGTGCTAAATACTTATTTTTGTATTTCAAATATTTATTTCTGTAATCATCTGGTATTACATCATCTAATAATTTTGGTAAATTCAAACTGTCCATATTATTTCTATTTTTTTTTTTTAATAAAAAAAATGAGTTTCCTCCAGAAGATAGTCTTTCTAAATATTCAAAAAATCCTTGTTTATCAGTCATTGCTACAGATGGTATTCTATGTTCTGCTATTATCGAATCAAAATAATAATATTTTCCATCTTGGTATTTCGCACATGTCCAATGTCTTCCTGTTCCTATTATACAATAATTAAAACCATCTGTTCCTAATATAGTTATAAATTCATCAAATCGATATGTTTGATAATATGAATAAAAACCACACATATATAATACTACTATCAATAAATAAACCTCGTAATTTTCTTCCTCACTACATGATCTTATATATTCTGGATATTCTGTTTGTAATAATCCACATAAACTTAATAAATTTATTTGTTCTTCATTTGTTATATCTATATATTGAGTAATATCTGTTATCTCTCTACCTCTATTCTTTAAAAATTTCTCCTTCCCTATCAAATTATTTATTATACATCTTCCACAACTTAAATCCCCTGATTGTATCTGATTATATATCCTTCTACCATCTAATGTTCTATAATATTCTGTTCTTGATGAACTTGACGCACTCGCAGCACTCGCTGATGCACTCGCACTTCTTGCTTCTCTTTCTCTTTCTTCTCTTTTACTCGCTTGTATAGCTTCTCTTAATTCTCTTTCTTCTCTTTCTCTAGCACTCACAGAAGCACTTGCAGAAGCACTTGATGAAGAACTTGATGATGAACTTGGATTTGATAATCTTAAAGCAAGTAATCTGTCAGATTCTTCGGTTTCTTTTAATTTTTTAATTCTATTAATTTCAGTTATGATGGCGTCTCTTTCAGAATTTAATTGTGATTTTATAATATCTAATTGTTCTCTTGTTCCTAATCTTACATCAATATTTACAATAGCATTAGAATACATTATTTTATAATTTTTGATTTCATCATCATAATTATCTGAAAAAACTGGCAAAGTTTCGCTCGCATTACCAAATTTATATTTTAATAATATTGATTCAGGATATCCCAATGATTCATAATAATTTGCTATATTTTGTCTTATCTGCATTATTTCTTCTGGACTTGTTCCACTTCCTATTATTCTTGCCATCCCAATAAAATCCTCTATTGTTCCACCTCTTAATTTATATTTTATACTTGTCATTATATAATAAATATAATAAAATTATATAATAATTATAAAAAATCATTTATTCTTTTTCATATAATCCTTTATCGCCTCTTTTATTCCACTCTCCGCTAACATACTACAATGCAGTTTTATCGGCGGTAATTTTAAATATTCCGCTATCTCTTTATTACTTATCTTACTCGCCTCTTCTATTGTCTTGTTTTTTATCATATCGCTTATAACCTCTCCACTCGCTATCGCACTTCCACATCCAAATGTCTTATATTTACTTTCTATTATCTTTCCTTCTTTCACTAATATCTGTATTCTTAATACATCTCCACATGCTGGTGATCCTACTAATCCTGTTCCAACATTTTTATTTTTTTCATCTAATTTACCTATATTTTTTAGATTTTCAAATTTATTTAGAATTGTTTCTGAATATTTATATCTTCTTATTATTCTTAACATTTTTATATATTTATCTATATTTATTATTTATTATTTTTATTTATTTTTTATTTTCAAATATTTCTTTGAAAGTGAAAAATAAGAACTAAAATATAAACTTAAATTATTACTTCTACTATTATATTTAAATAAACTAAAACTTAAATTATGATTATATTCTCTTCTTATAGATATAATTCTTTCAATATAACGCATAAATTCATCTCTGTCTGAAACAACTATTGATCTTTTGTAAAATGGATAATCTTGATGTTCCGGTTTTGATTCAAAATAATAATATTTACCATCCATATATTTCGCACTCGTATAATGTGATCCTCCATGTAATCCTCCATGACTAATTATACAATAATTATTATTATTTAATCCAAATTCTCTCCTAAAAATATCATAATTTAAATTTATTTTTTCACTTTCCGTTGTAAATCCACACATCAATAATACACATAATAAAAACATAAAATCATACTCTTCGTTTTCTCTACATTCTCCAATTAAAATTCCATAACGACTAGCACTCATTTTATTACATAAATCACCCAAATTTATTTGCTCCCTACTTGTTATATCTATATAATCTGTTATATTTATCCTGGTTCCTGTTTCTTTTAAAAATTTCTCAAATCCTATTAAATTATTTAATACACATCTCCCACAACTATCATCTCTTAATGTTTGTCTCTGATTATATACTGCCATTCCACTTGCTGCTCCACTTGCTGCTCCACTTGCTGCCGCACTTGCTGCCGCACTTGCTGCCGCACTTGCTGTCACACTTTCTGATTGACTAGTTAATGTTTTTATATATTCTTCTAAATACATCATTGAATTATTTCTTGTCGTTTTTTTTAATAATATATAAATACCACCACTTTCTATATTTCTACTAAATTCACTCTTATTTAAATAACTTCTTGACACTCTCCCCCTCATCGAATCTATATAATAATATCTACCTTTCTCATATTTACTACTTATCCAATGCTCTCTTCCATCTCTTCTTAATCCTATTAATCCATAATTATTTCCAGTCGTCCCAAAATATTCACCAAATAATTCTCTATCTTCTAATTGTATTATAACCTCATATCCACACATACTTAATACCAATTTCATAAAATCACTGTTATATTTATCCTCACTTACACATTCTACTCTTATCATTCCTCTTACTGCCGTACATATTGTTGATAAATCTATCTTCTCATCACTGCTTATATCTATGTATTCTTCTACATTTCTTATCACTCTTCCACTATTTCTTAAAAATTTCTCCTTTCCTATCATATTATTTATTACACATCTCACATTTTCTCCTACTCTTTCCTCCTTCTGTTCATATATTCCTATAGCTGATGCAGATGATGATGCCGCTGTTGCTGCCGATGCTGCTGCTGATGCTGATGCTGCTGCCGATGATGATGATGATGACGATGATGACGATGATGTTGGAGGTGCTATTGATGATCTACCAAATATATCTGCTACTATACTATCAATTGTTGTTTGTGTTTGCATTTTATGTTGATTTACTGTTGGTGTCTGTTCTCTTAATCTTCTTTCTGCTTCTTCTCTTTGTATTCTTTCTGCTTCTTCTCTTTGTCTTTCCGCTTCTTGTCTCTGTTCTAGAATAATCCTTTGTTGTCTTTGTTCTTCAAATCTTTGTGCTGTTTGTCTTCTTGCTTCTAACATTAATCGTCTCTCTTCTTCTAATTGTTGCTCTCTTCTTTCTTTCTCTCTTCTTCTTTCTTCTTCTATTTGTTGTCTTCTTATTTCTCCATCGATTATTCTTTGTCTTTCTGCTCTTTCTCTTCTTTGTCTTTCGTCTATTATTTCTTCATCTGTTTTTGGTCTTCCTGTTTTTTGTATATATTCTATTAATATTCTCTTCTCTTGATTAAATATATCTATTAATATCTCTCTTTGTTCTGCTGTTCCTAATCTCTCGTCAAAATTATCAAGTATTTCATCATATATATCATTATATTTTCTTATTAATTCTTCTTTTGTCATTCTCACATCTTGTAATTCTGCATCTATAACTTCTTTTCTTATTTGTCTATGTGTTAATTCAATTATATCACTCCCTGCATCTTCTTCTAAATAATATCCATGTAATATATTTCTTAAATTTGCTATTGTATCTTCATCTGTTCCATCTCCTAATTTGTTCGCTTCTTCTATAAATTCTTCTAATGGATTTCCTCCTGTCATTTTTTTTAATTTTAAATACTTTTCTTTGTATTTTAAATATTTCTTGTGATAATTCATATATATTTATTAAATATTAAAAATTAAAAATTATATTTTATTATATATTTATTTTTATATAATTATTTAATATTTTCCTATTATACATAAAATATATTCTATTATCTCCTTCTTCATCTTTCTTATTAATTTCATTCTATCTTTGTAATATACATCATATATTATCCTTATTTTCTCTCTGTAATATCTATTATATGTTTTTTTTTCTAAATATTCTATCATTTCTTCTTCTTTCATTCTTTTTATTTTTTCTATATCTTCTATATTCATACTCGCTATATTTATACTTTCTATCATCATTCTAACATATCTGTATTTCTCTATATTCATTTTATCTTTTTTTATTTATTTTTTATTTCAATTTTTTATATAAATTTTTATTGTTCATCATATTCATAATAATCTTCTTCATCTTCTTCCACTATTTCTTCTGTTGGATATCCAATAAAACATATAATCTCATCCATAATCTCATGTAGTCGCATCGTTCCATCTTGAACTACAAACCACAACTGACATATCTTCAAAATCATTTCGTCCATCTCCAAACTAAAAAATTTAGTCTGTATTCTGACAAAATTATCCATATATGTTTCATCACTCATCATATTCATCCTAATATTCTCCACAAATCTTGTTATGCTCGTCCCTACTATGTTAAATTTCCTTACACTATTATTCTTCACAAAATTCTCATAATCTAACATCGATACATACTCCATCGCTGTATAATACTTCAAAATCTCCCTCTTATCTTCTCCTATTTTAATTATATCATCCAAACTCGCATATTCTAGCTCCTTCAATATTTCAGTCATATATCCTATCCTCTCTTCTGTCATTGATACCGACATCTTATTTTTATTATTATATTTAAATATTCTTTTTTTTCAATTTTTTTTGAATAAAAAATTGCTTCCTCGGAAGTCAATCTTTTTTGAATAAAAAAATAATACAAAAAATAATACAAAAAACAAAAAATAATCTTCCGTTTAACTCCTTCCATAATAAACAATGGAATACCACTCGACCACTTGACCATCTTCACCAATCCTAATCATAAACATCTTTCCGTCGTTCCAACGGAACAAATAATAACCCTCCACCCAATCTCCTACTGATACTCTAACATACTCTCTGTTCTCTTCTTTCAACTGTGCTACCAATTCATCCATCGTGTTTGATGATGGATAATGACCTGGAGACTTTCGCTTAAGTTCAGGATTATTTAGTCCTTCCGTCATTCGCTTCAAAAGTTCAATATCTACCGACATCAATCAAACTCTTGTTCTTGTAATAATTATATAAATAATTTAGGTTTGTTCAAAGTTTCACTTTTTGCAATTTTTTTTGTCTCTTTCTCACACATCATAGAGAAAAAAACTTGGCGGGCGTTCTCCCTCCTTCAGAACTTGCCGACATCCCGCTCTCCCGGACGAAAGCAGAACAGCTCGACGAGGATGTCGTGCGTGTGCTGCGTCTCCGGCGGGTACAATGTCGACCACAGCAGGAACAGACGCGCCGTGATGTTGTCCTTCTTCCGCCCAAATACCTTCATCACGCTGCGCAACAGATCGAGGATGTCCTGTAGCCGATCGTCGTACTCCGACTGATCCAGTCGCACACGATGATCGCCGTTGTTCTCGTCGTCTTCCATGTCCTCATCCTCGTCTGCCTCCATCTTCTCTTCCAGTGCAAGGATTGCATCGCGAAGCCTCCCGAGTATGGCACGCTGGACGGCATTTTCCGGGAAGTAGCCACTGGTGTCGAGGTCGGAGATGTACAGTGACGAGAACTTGCGGAGCTCCTCCTCGTTGTCCTTCACCATCTGACGGGCTACTGCCGGCGAGGATGCCTTGAGGATGAGCCCGAAGATGTTGCGGGTTGATGATGTTGCTTCGTATGCCTCACGAGAAATTGACATGGTTGAAAAGTCGTGAAACTCGAAACACAGAGACTTACCGGTTAAAGTAGTAATTTAAATAATATGTATTAGCTATTCAAAATGTTATTTTTTGCAATTTTTATTAAATAAATTTTATAAATTTTATAAATTTTTATAATCTATTTTTGATTTTTTTATATATTCTATAATATTATAATATTATATCATGAATAAAGAAACTTATATAGTCGATGTTAATAATAAATACAAATTTAAAGCATATAAAGATGACACCATCGCTAATGTTATGAGATACCAAAATAAATTATTTGATCACGAAATTCATGTTGTATCTGACTATTATTTAGATTATATTAACAAAGATAATAATAATAATAATTTATATGTTTTAGATATAGGTGGTCATATCGGTTCTTATGGTATTCCAACTTCTGAAAAATGTAAAAAAGTTTATATTTTTGAACCTCAACTTGATTTATTTAATTTTATAACTGAAAATATAAATTTAAATAATAGAAATAATGTTGAAGTTATAAATATAGCATTAGGAACTCATGAACATAATATATTTATGTCAAAACCTCCAGAATATATAAATAATTTTAAACACGAAATTAATGTCGATAAATTTAAAAATTATGGTGCTTCTAAAATGACTGTCTCTCCCGATTTAACCACTGATAAAACTTCCGTCAAAGTTTTCCCTCTCGATAAATTATTTAACAATTTTATTGAAAATAAAATAGCAATTATAAAAATAGATGTTGAAGGTGCCGAAAAATATGTTTTTTATGGTGCTAGAGAAATAATATTTTTACATAAACCAATAATAATCTTTGAAGATATAACTAAACATCATTTAGATGATGAAACTGAAAAATTAATCGAAAAAGAAATGCCTGACAATTTTAAAGAATTTAATTTTATTAAATTTTGCTTAATGTCTGGTTATAAATATTTAATCAAAATTAACTATTCTAATGGTTTCTTATTAACTGAAAATCAATATCTCATATTATTCCCTTTTATCTCTTCTTATTACAAATTTATTAAAAAATCTAATAACTATAAAAATATTGATATCATATTTTATCTTTTTGTTGATAAAAATAATAAAAATAAAAGAATAAAAGAATTGTAAAATTTTTATATTCTTCTATATTATAAATTTAACATATATTTGCCACATATTTCCTAATTTATCTTTTACATTGTAATAAATATCTGGTAAATTTACTACAAATTTATCATTTTGTTTTTCATTCAATTTATTAATTTTTATTGTTAAATTAATATTTTTTAATTTTAAATTTGATACTAATAATATTATATATTTATCTATATTTTCTTCATTATATCTCTTTATATATTCTCCTATCTTTAATATTACCCTATTTATCTCATTTATCTTTTTTTCATCCTTTATCGTCTTCTTTAATTCTTTGTATATATATATCATATCATTGTTTTCTATATTTATTTTTGTTGTATTTCCATTTATCCAATCTTTTATTTTATCATCATCTATATTATATATCATATTATTTATTATATAAAAAATATATAATAATATTAAAAAATTAATTATTTTACTATTAATCCTCCTCCAAAACATTTATCACATTCATCATATGGCATCACCTTATATCCTCGCTCATTACATTTTATACACTTATTCCCATTACATATCTCACATTTTATCTCTTCCTGTCTCACTATTCCATGTCCTTCACATTTTCTACATTTCTCACTTTTCTCACTATTTCTTACCCTCATTATATATTATATTATATATTTTTTATTAAAAAAATTGCATTTTTTAATTATCTAAACTACCCTACTTAATTTATATCATCTTCTATCAACAAACTATGGCTTTCCAACTCAAACCCATTTTCTTCATCCCTACTCTCGAACATTCTACCGTCAAATCAGCCATTTATCAAGAAATTCAACCAGATCTTGACCATATCTGGCTCGACAAAACTACCGATCGCGGTTGGATGATCATTAATCTTAATGACCAAATCACTCCAGAACTTATCCAACACATCATGATTTCCACTGCTAGATATGCTTGTAATCATCAAACCGCCGATATGCTCGCAAAAGCTTGTGGTGTTCATGAATGGCAAACTGGTAAGCTCTATGGTGTCTAATTTTTTTACACCCATCACCGAGTTTCCGTTTCACACTCTTTATTCATTTTTTTATTAAATAAAAACTTAATAATCATAATCTTCCTCATATTTTTCTTCGTCCTCATTTTCAATAAAAACACCCGTTTCTGCTATCAATTTCATAAAATCATCTCCAGCAATCATAGCACTCGTTATTATCGCACCTGTTATCTCTACTCCATATGATATAATGATTTTTGACATCATGTAATTATTCAGTTTAATTGCCAATTCCAATGGTCTTATCACCCCCATTTCTAGTGAATGTCCCATTTCTACCAACTTCCTTAATACTTCCACATTGTCTCTCAATATCGCATACTGAACCAATGTGTTAATCCTATATCCATCCACCATGATGTCAAATACCGGAAATCCTCCCCTCTTCTTCAACATCTCCACCATCTCCTCGTTCTCTCCTTTGTCTATCGCAATTATCTCCATTATTCTTTATTCTTTATTCTTTATTTCTTCTTATCATTCATATTATTCCTTTTTTCAATTTTTTTATTTCTTAATTTAACTTTATATTATATTTATATATTATATATTATGACTATTATCCAAAATTCTTGTTCTCTTTTCGATGCTAAATTCGGTCTAAATTGTATTTATAATAATATTAATGATAATAAAGATAATAAGGATAATAAAGATAATAATAAAAATAATAATAAGAATAATAATAAAATTTGTGAAATTATAAATAAAAGTTTTCCAGAATATATTATCATAAAAAAATTCCCATATTGTTATAATTATCATAATTAACTTATCTTCTTATTTATTATATATTCTATTTCTATCATATCTCTATTTTTACATATCTCTATTATATTATCTTCTTTCTCACATTCCCTTTTTATTATCTCTCTATCCATCCTATTTATAACTTCCTTTATAAATTCTTCCATCTTATTTTTACACGCATAATATAATATACTATTATTACTACTATCTATCCTTTTTATATTCTCATCTGTCATATATTCTATTATTTTTATCGCCTCTTTTTCCATATTCTTCATACACGCATAATGTAATATCGTCCTATTTTTATCATCTACTCTATTTATCTCTTCTTCTGTTATCCTATCTATATATTCTCTCATTAATTTCTTTTTTCTACTATTACATATTATTTTCATATTATTAAATGTCGGTTTCACTTTCTGTTTTATTCTTTCTGTCATTTTACTGTTTCTTCCCCTTATCGTATAATCAAATATCGTTAATCCTCTTTTATCTGTTTTATTTATCACTTTATCATCCACTCTTTCTATCATTTCTTTTATTTCTTTTTTATTATTTTTTACTAACATTAATATGGTCTTTTCATCTTTTGTTATCGTATTTATTGTTTCTGTCTTTATCTTCTCTTTTATTTTCTCTATTTCTTCTGTCATCTTATGATAATACATCCAATATATTATACTATATCCATCTTCTGTTATATAATTATACACCTCATCCTTTATCTTCCCATCCTCTATTATCTCTCTAACCAAATTTTTCATATTTTTTTTACTTGCTAAATATAATATTGTCTTATTTATTGATTTATTTACTCCACCTATATTTTTTATTCTGTCATCCGCTCTTTTATATAGTTTTATCGCTATTTCTTCCATATTTTTATCACACGCTATTCCTAATGCACTAATATTATATTTTGATACTCTATTTATATATTCATCATCCACTTTTTCTATTATTTTTTCTACTATTTCACTATTCTTTATATAACAACATATCATTAATAATGTCTCTTCATTATTATTCCTATAATTCTGTATCTCCTCTTTTGTTATCGTCTCTATCTGTCTTATTGCTATATCATTTTTTTTATATATAACATTATTTATTATGTTTATTATGTTGTTATTCATAAATATATAATTATTACTATTATTCTGTTAAAATTTCAATTTTTTATAATTAATAAATATATATGAATTATATGAATTATTTGAATATAGATGTAATTAATCAAAATTCTAAATATCTATATAAAATTTATAAAAAAATTCATAACTTATTTCTTAAATCTAAATCTATACTCAATTTTAATTTTAAAAAAACTTCCGATAATCATATCACCGATTTTTTAAATGAACATTATAATAATAATTCTCATATATTACAATTTATAACCAAAAATTTATATCTACTCTCTCATAATAATATCGAAATTCTTTTTTTTGATAAAAATACTAAAATTATTAAATATCTCTCCTACATCTTTATCATCACTTTCATCCTTCAACAACTCTTTAATATAAAACATAACATCCTTATTGTCTGGATTCCCGTCGATATTAACCGCGATTTTAATTTCGATTCCATCAATTCTGTCTCTCTTCAACAAACAACCGAAAATTATACTGCTTTTGTTTCTAGTGGTTTTACTACCTCTTTCAATCATAATAATATTGATAAAAAATTAACCGTAATCACCAGATTCGAAGAAATTCATAAATTATTAATTCACGAACTAATCCATAATTTCTGTTTAGATGGCTCTTGCAAACATTCTCTACAAAAACAAAATATCATTTTATATAATTCTATCAAAAATAATAAAAATTTTAATTATGAATTCTGTATTTATGAAAGTTATACCGAATTATTATCTTCCTATTACCAAATTCTTTTCTTTATCCTATTCTTCCATTCTTCTAATACTAATATCTTATCTCTCATCAAAAAATTTATTATTAACGAAATCCATTATTCCTTCAATCTTATCGCTAATCTTATTAAACTTAATAATCTTACTTTTTCTCAATTCATTTCTAATCCCTTCTTTATTGGTGATATCTGCTTCTATGAATACTACTTCGTTAAATCTTTATTGTATAATCATCTCGTTTTATCTAACTTTAATTCTAATTTTATTCGCCTCTACCAAGAAATCATTAATATTATTATTAATCTTAACAAAAATCAAAATTCTAATTCTCATAAACTTTTAAACCATTTTTATCATAATCTTACAAAAATTTCTAACTTTAAATATTGTCATCTATCCCTATTATAATTTATTTTATATTTTATATTTTTCTAATATTTCAACAACATCCATATAATTATTTTTTCTTGCAGTTTCTATTATATCATTGCTACCATATCTCGTTTTTGTTTCCATATTCACTATCTTTCTTATTACTTCCTCATCCATCAAATTTACCAATTTTAATGCTAATTTACTCATCTTTTTTATACACGCCCAATCTAATATCGTTAAATTAAAATCATCTATTATATTTACAATCTTCTTTATTGTCCTGCTATTTTCTATTAATCTTAATGCATAATCTTCCATTCCACATAAACACATCCAATATAATACACTCTTCTTATTTCTTGTTATATTATCTCTAACCTCTTCATCCATATTATCATACAAATATCCTATATAATCTGTAAAATTATTTTTTATACATTGTATCAACAAATTCTCACCTCTACTATTCAACTCATTTATATTTCCCTCCTCTATCAAATTACCTATCAATTCATATGATTCATCCATATCCATCAAATCTATAAATTCTACTCTCGACCTGTTATTCCTATATCTATTCAAATTTATTATTATCTCTTCCACATAATCAGGTATTTCCATATATCCTTCTCTTATCGTATTATAATCCGTAATCATCACTCTTACACTACTTATTATATTCGAAAAATCCATCTTTACCTCATTCATTCCACTAAAACATATTAACACATTCGGCAAATTTCCTTCCGGTATATCTAACTCCTCTATTGCTTTCCCATATTCTACCGTGTAATATCCCATATATATATCATTTATATTCTCCATATAATAATATCCATTCCTTGTGTATCTTCTTAACATCTTCTTTATATTCTATATAATATATCATTATTTTCAATTTTTATAAATTATAATAAAAATTGATTTTTTTATTCACTAAATATAAAATTATACTTTATTCTTTAATAATGCCTCGCTTTTGTGATTCTTTCACTGTTAAACCTACTGTTAATCCTATCGGCGGTCATGTCACTCAAGATATCATTATTTCTACTAAAATTAATAATAATGATAATATTAACATAAATCCACTCATTCATAATGATACCTACCAACAAGTTTATGAAAGTGCTTATGCTTATTATCTTAATATTTTCTCTAATTTTAAATAAATTTCATCTCCTATACTGTATACTCTTGACGACACATCGGACACTTCGTCTTACTTCCTGATAATCTTGACATTTCAACTATCCTCAAATGACAAGTTCTGCAAATATGGTGTCTCCCTCCAATATCACAACTCATCCTCAACAATTTACTCTCTCCCTTCGTTTCAAAACATACTGGACATTCTGCTTCTCTTTCTGTTGCTGGTTTCAGCTCCCTTCTTTCATCTGTTCTTTCCTCTGTTCTTTCCATTGATGACATAAATTCAGCTCTTTCTTTTCTTATTTTTTCCAAATCTTTCAGACACATATACATACATACATCCGCAAATAAATATTCATATGATGATTTATCCATTTTTTGCATTTCTCGCTCTCCACACTTTAAATCATATTCTTTACTCGCAATTTCTCGGTCATAATCTGCAATTTTTCGTTCATATTCTTCATCTTCTTGTGTTTTTGCTCTTTCTGTTGATAGCATAACTTCTGCTCTCTCTGTTGATGTCATAACTTCTGCTCTTTTTGTTGATGGCATAACTTCTGCTCTTTTTGTTGATGGCACAGCACCAGTTCTGTCTGTTTCAATTCTTCGACATGCACCGTTTCCCATTTTGTGTGTTTTGTTTTTATTAATTTTTTAGTCATCCAAACTAAATAAAATATCAATTTTTTATATTGCCCTCCATGCTTTCACTTCTTTATTATGTATATTCACTAAATACATCTTACTGTTATACTTGAAAACATATATCTCTATTCCATAATATATATCTATCATCTTTAGTTCTCCTTCCTCTATTTCTTTTATATTACCTACATTATATCCTTCTAATCCATGTTCCTCTGTGAATAATACGGCATATTCTAACTTATTATACATCTCTATGTCTTCATTCTTGGATTCTAAACTATTTATAAACATCTTATATATTTTCTTCTTCTATTATATTTTTTTTTCAATTTTTTATAACAAAAAAAAATTGAAAAAGTCATTATATATTTTTACTTACTATTCATAATACAAAAAACCATAATCATAAAATACATCATAATCACAAAATACAACATCATCACTTTATTCTTCATAACATAATTTTCTTTCTTAATATTTTTATAATTTTGATTATTATGCTCATTATAATCATCATAATCTCTCTTCATAATTACTGGATGATTATAATTCTTGTTAAATCTCTTTAGCGGATTCATCATCTGGAACTTAAAATATGTCATCTTTTGTCAATACTATCTTTATTTTATATTCCATATATTTTTATTTTCAATTTTTTTATGCGTTTATTTATTGTATTAAATCTATATAATGTATATATATACATTATGGAAAAAGTTGAAAAAATGGAAAAAAAATTCGAAAAAATAAATGAAATGTTAATGGAAAGTAAATCAAAATTTGAGAATGAATTAAAGATATTAAATCAAGGAAATAGTTTATTATTCTTGAATAATATGAATGACAGTGACTACATTATTAAAATTAATGATGAATATAAATACATTCATAATATTGGATTGGATGAAAACAAAATAAAAAAAATATATAATATCTATTATAATCAAGAAATAACAGATATTAATGTAATCAATAAACAACAATATGAAATTTTTAAATTGCTAATTAATGAATATGGTTTCATTGTAAATAATAATATTAGTATAAGTGATTTATTAGAAAAAATTAACGAATTAATTATTATTCAAAAATATATCAACTCAAATCTTAATATTACACTTAAATTAACTAATAATATTATAAATAACACAAATAATGATAATAATGATAATAATGATAATAATGATAATAATGATAATAATGAAAATGAATTTGAAATATTACCAGAATTAACTAAAATAGAAAATTTTGATAATATTTTAACGGATTGTTGTGAAATGAGTTTTTCAGGTTATGAAAATTTAGAACAAAAATATAATATTTATTATAATATGTTCTTTAATAATATTGTTTTTATTAATGAATCTGATGATTATATTTCTCATAATAATGTTATCAACAAATTATTTCCAGAATTAAAATTTGTTATTAAATGTAATATTAATGATAAACAAAAAATTAATGATAATAATGAACTTTTCGTTGATTATTCTGAAGCTCTTAATAAAATTACTAATATCATTAAAAATAATGAAATTAATTTTAAACCTTCTATCAACCAAATTAAAGAATTTATTGATAAACTCTTTATTATTGATAATAAAGATAATATAAATAAAAACACACTGAAATTTACTGAAATATTAAATATTATTATAACCAAATACAAAATCAACTCACAATATCATTCATATATCAAACGACAATTACCTATTATTTTAGAAGATATTAATCTTAATAAAAAAAGAATGGCTGATGGTATTTATTATTCTGGTATTTCTATTAATAATAATAATAATAATAATAATACTAATTCTAATAATAATTCTAATATTATTTCTAAATATAATGAACTACTCAAACAAAGAGAATTATTAGATAAACAATTATCCAACAATCAAAATTAAAAATAAATTATATCAATATCTTTGTAATAAATTTATCTGTTATCATATTTTCTAATTTTTCTATAAATACATCTTTATATTTATATTTTTCTATATAATCTCTCTTCTTAAATTCTTCGATAAATTCTTCCAATATCTTCCATTTTCTATTAAATACCACTACATTACATCCACTTTCTATATATATTTCCTGTTTTATCTCTTTTATAGTCTTCTCTTTGTAGTAATTTATATTTATTTCCACTTCAATATCATCAAAATTATTTATATATTCTATTATCTCCTCATATATTCTTAACTCTTCATCCTCTTCTTCTGTCAATATTACATAATATTTATTATTATTATTATTATTATTATCTAATAAAATTTTATTATAATGAGATAATAAATCGAATTTTTTATGATATAATACTTTATAATTAATTTTTAGATCATCATTTATATTAAAGATGTCGATAATTGTATTATTATCAAATTCCAAGATGATATTGGCGGTATCAAATAATAAATCTTTTATAATGTCTTTTTTTTCAATGTTATATTTAGAAACAAAAATATATAAATATAATTTCATTGTTTATAACCTAATAAAATAAGTTTTGTTTTATAATTTTTAATTTTATTTTTATTCTTTTTTATTATTTTTATTAAATTTATTCTATAACTCCAATAATCATATTTTTCATTCATCTTCTTATATTGTAATTTGTAATATTTTCCTTTTGTCTTTTTTATCTCCTTATATACTCTCTCTATCTCTTCCTCTATTTTCATTTCCTTTTCTCCTTCCTTTCTTACATATTCCATTATTTCTTCATACTTTATCCATCCATACTTTCTTTCTTCTCTCTTTCTTCTTTCTTTATATTTTTTTAACCATCTTTTATATATCCTCATCACTTGTCTCATCTCTTTTGTCTGTTTTTTGTGATATTTCGCTCTGTTATACATTGTATTTATTACATCAAATTGATATCTTAAACTTCTGTTTTTTATTATTTTTAATGTATTATATGCCGTCTTTTTATCCTTATATCCTGTGGCTTTTGTTGATGTTTCTGGATGTAAATCATTGTATAATTCTGGTTTTTTATTATTATTATTATTATTATTATTATTATTAATATTTGTCATAATAATTATGTTAAATAAAAAAATTGAAAAATAAATATAATTATAGTATAAAATAAAGATAAATATGGAAGAACAACAGATAAGATGTAGTGGATATAATGGAGTAATAATGGAAATTGGAGATATAAGTGAAATAATACCTGATGGATATTGTTATGTGGAGATATATAGTAAATTTCCGAGTGTGTTTGATAATGGAGATGGATATTATCACCCGATGATATGTCAATTATTTTATAATAAAATAGCATATGATAGATTTGATAATAATGAAAAAAACAAAATAACACTAAAAGATTTTAATATGATTACATATTATGAAGGATATAGTGATATTAAAGATATTAGATATAATATGGAAAAATATTTAATATATCATAAATTAGATTACAAATATATTATGGATATAAAGAAAATAACATTATATGCTATTATATAATGAATACCATAAGATTTTTATTTATAATAAAAATTGATAAAAATAAAATATGATAATAAACTATTAAATATATAATGAAAAAACAGGAAACCGGATTAAAAAGAGATACAATAGATAAATTTTATACAAAAAAGGAAATTGTTGATAAATGTATAAAGTCAATTAAAAAATATATTGATTTTGATAACAATGATTTAATTATAGAACCAAGTGCAGGTAATGGATCTTTTATTGAAAAAATAAAAAAATTATCTAACAATTATAAATTTTATGATTTGGAACCAGAACATGATGAAATTGAAAAACAAAATTTTTTAGAATTGGATTATAAAATATTACAAAATAAATATAATAATATACATATAATTGGAAATCCACCATTTGGCAGACAGTCATCAATGGCTATAAAATTTATAAAAAAATGTTGTTTATTTTCAAAATCAATATCTCTAATATTGCCGAAAAGTTTCAAAAAAAATTCTATGAAAAAATATTTTAATCTACATTATCATTTAATTTATGAATTTGATTTATCAGAAAATTCATTTTTAATTAATGATATTGAAACTGATGTTCCGTGTGTTTTCCAAATCTGGATATACAAAGACGAAATCAGAAATGTTGAAATTAAAAAAAAACCAATTAATTATGAATTTGTTAATAAAAATAATAATCCAGATATATCTTTTCGTAGAGTTGGTGTTAATGCTGGAACTATAACAAATGAAATAAATGATAAAAGTATTCAATCACATTATTTTATTAAATTCACTAATAATAATTCATTAAATTCAAATTTAGAAAAATTAAAATTAATTAAATTTGATTTTAATAATACGGTTGGTCCCAAATCTATTTCTAAACAAGAACTAATTGAAGAATTTAATAAATATTTAACTTAATTAAAAAAATTATTAATTATTTGTTCTATATTGTTTATATAACATAATGTATTATTTCTAAATCCAGTTTCAAATAACTCTGTTTTTTTATTATTTTTTGTAAATTGTATATAATTACATATAACACATAGTAATTTACTTTTTTCTGTATTATATTTATTATCTACTAAATATTTATATCCTCTATTCATTTGTTGTCCTCCACTTATTACATCTAATTGATTCATACCAATTATTATCTTGTCTGTCGATTTTTCTAAAATATACCAATCTGGAATTTCTGTCATAATGTATTTTTCACACTGTTTTTCAAAACATATTTCAAATCGTAATTCACTCAATTTCATATTATTTATTGTATTTTTTACTATTTTATTAAATTTATTTCCTCTTATTACTCCTTTTGTTCCTGCTGGTATTAATTCTAATATATAATCATTAATAATAAAATTTATTTTTTTATCATCTATATTATATTTATTTAATATAGATTGTAATTTACCAATTTCATTTATTACTGATTTACATGTTTTATATTCTTCTATTAAATTTTCATCTTTTAATTTTTCTATTGTATTATAACATACTTCATTTTTTATTCTTGTATTTATAAACTCTATATTGTTTTTTGTCATTATATTTTATATTCATATCTTCAATTTTTCAATTTTTTAATATAAAGAAAATAACATTATATGCTATTATATAATGAATACCATAAATATAAAAAATATTGATTCGAAAATTATACAAGAATTAAGAAATAGTGATAACTCTATACCTTTTTTTAGTTTAAATGGTTTAAGAACAGTTGGAAAAATAGTAGATGTATATGATGGAGATACTTGTACTATTAATATTTTAATTCCTAATATTATTAAAACCAAAATTTTAGGATTTACTAAAACTAAAACTATTTATACTATCCAAAAATATAAATGTAGAATGAATGGTTATGATTCTTCTGAAATGAAACCTCTAAAAACTGATCCTAATAGAGATATTATTAAAAAAAAAGCTGTAGAAGACAGAAATTATTTTTGTAATTTAGTCGGTTTTAATGATGAAAATTTAAATCAAAATACAGTAGATATTGAATGTTTGGAATTTGACAAATATGGCAGATTATTAATTAATATATTTAATACTGATAACAAAAAAATAAATGATTTAATGATAGAAAGTAATCACGGTTATGTTTATACTGGTGGAACTAAACAAAAAATAGATTATAATGAAAAATAATAAATTATATAAGATTAAGATAAATTAATTTTTTATTATTATAATATATATAAATTATAATAATAATATGAAATTTTTATATTATTTAGCTGCAATCGGAGAAAATAATTATGACATTAAAAAAAATATATTATTTCACAATTTAAATTATATACATAATACTATTAAAACTAATTTTGACATCATTATAAATATGTATGATGAAGATACTAATTTAATTACTCAAATTAATAATTTACCTTATATTTCTAATTGTTTCGTTCATTTTAAAAAAAAATTTATTTTATCTCAATTATGGTTGTGTAATCCACATCATACTATCATTAATAATTATGACTATATTTTATTCATATTAGATGATATTAAATTGGAATTATTTGATATTCATAAAATGATATTAATAAAAGAAAAATTTAATATAGAAATTTTATCTCCTGTTGTTAAAAATGCTACTCACACTCAATATATGAGTATCTGTAAATATACCGAAAATATCAGATTTCTTAATTTTCTCGAAATTTTCTGTCTCTTATTATCACCTTCCGATTTCCATAAATTTATGTCTCTTCATTCTATTGATAATCCATGGTTCTGGGGTGTTGATTTATTATTCGGTCATTTTAAAATTTCTACCGCCATTTATTCTAATAGTGTCGTTAATCATATTTTAAGACATAATAATAAAATTTTTAAAAAAAAAGCCGCCTCCGATATGATAAAATATCTCCGCAAAAATAATTTCCTTAATCCTAATCATGTTAAACAAACTTATCAACCTATCATCAAAAATATCTCATTATAATCTCATAATATTTATTTTTTTTACATAAATTCAATTGCCTCGGCAATCTTCATCTCATACTCTGCCAAAATTACCTCTTCCGGCTCTCGACTCCTACAAACCATACACAATCCCCTCTTATCCGTCTCCCTTTCGCATCCTTCTGATGTACAAAGATCAGTTTCTTCCGTTTCACCTCTCAACACTTTTGTGGCATACTTCCAGTTAGGATTCGGATACTTGAGAGTAAAATATGTCATAATTGCCATTTGTTCTTCTTCTTCCAATGACAGAATTCTGTTGTAGTAATGACAATGACAATATGCCTCATTATAAATCTCTGGATACAAAACTACAAGTCGCGACAGTTCATACAAAACATCTGTGTATTTTGGCTGATTCGTTTTCCATCTCGCCAAAATCGCCCTTTGGTTGTTTTCAGAGATAACTGACTCAATCTCACTTACCAATTCAGTAGCCATTCTCTTTATTTTACTTATAATCATATTTCTCTTCAATATATTCTTTTTTTCAATTTTTTATATCTATTTTATTATATACAATAAAAATTGAAATTTTAACATAATGCTCCATTATTACATTATATTATACTAATTAACAATGTCCGACACCGAAGATTTCCAAGAACCTATCAAGAAATTCACCACTTGTATCAATATGGAAGAAGCTAAACGCTGTTTCTTCAATAAAGATTATGATACCTTTGATACTATCGTTCTTTCTAATAATCTTACTATGTATCGTGCTAATTATAAATATGCCTCCGATAAAGACGGCTGTCCCGATTATATTGCTAAAAATCTCGTTAAAGGTTTTTCTCAAAATACTATGGAATTTAAAAAATATTTTATGATCTGTTTCAGATGTATCTATCACGATAATTCTACATATTCTTATCCATCTTTCTGGATTGTTAATACTAATGATAATATGCAATCTATTCTTGGTGATTTTTATCACGATTTCGATTTTATTCCCGTTTCTGATCCTCATCAGTTTCTTTCTGAAATCCGAAAATCTACTCATAATTCCGTTATCGCCGAATCTTATGTTCACTAATTTTTATAAATTTTGATTTTATTTTATTAATATTAGTAATTCTGGCGCTAGTTTATTTATATTATCTTCTGGCTTTGCCTAA
>VFQS010000341.1_pt1 | contig 56118 bp, 46 predicted proteins | sample 3512361 | NCBI WGS metagenome assembly VFQS01 (sample SAMN10412375, study PRJNA504923) | tailings metagenome | isolation source: Relicate 1 Philex TSF3 active mining | place: Philippines | reverse complement strand
ACCCATTTCTGACCCTATCTTTACTTTACTCCTTCTTCCTTCCACGTAACATCAGTTATTGATATCTACGTAGCACTGGGCGATATCGTCAGGATGAACGAGATTTTCCCATGACTCAAATTTATTTTCGATTTCATCGTCTGCATATCCCAGCATCGCTTTCCATTGCTGTGAGAAGAAGACAGCATTGGTTTGAGCATTCCAATCCCAAATACCATCGCCAGCGCTTTCTAAGGCAAATTGCCAACGTTGATCGCTAGCTCTCAATGCGGCTTCGGCATATTTGCGATCGGTAATATCTTGAGCAGTGCCAATAATGAGCTTGACTTGTCCTTGTTCATCTCGACTGAAGATTAAATCGCGACTGTAGAAATAGCGCCATTCACCATCGGCATGGCGAAGGCGATATTCATTGGCGAGGATTTCGCTATTACTAGCTAGCCTCAATCTCTCAAAGTGTTCTAAGGTTGTTAGGAGATCATCTGGGTGAATTACAGTAGGCAACCAAGATGCACCCATTTCTTGGATAGCGATCGTCGAGTAACCTAGTGTCGCTAAAATCTCGCGATTAACATAGGTATTTCGTTGTTCTTGGAGATCATAAAGATAGAGGACATTTGGTGATGAGTCAGCAATTTGTGTGATGAATCGATGATTTTCCAAAATTTCCTGTTCTGCTTTTTTGCGATCGTTAATGTCTGCCAAAACTCCTTGAGCACCAATGGGGATACCGTCAGCATTAACAATTGGTGTGGTATTGATGCTTACCCAAATGTAGTGACCATCTTGATGGAGATGGCGGAATTCAGCATTTTTAACCGTTTGTCCAGATTGAATAATCTGTACATATCCGCTAATCATCCAATCAAGATCTTCTGGATGGACAAGATCAACAAATGGTTTTCCGATCCAGTCATTGGGGTCAAAGCCAAACATTGTTTGATATTGGGGCGATAGATAGTTAAAAATCCCATGAACATCAGTTGACCAAGTCAAGTCGTTAGCACCTTCCACTAAACGACGGAATTTTGCTTCGCTCTCCATTAAGGCAGTTTCGATCTGCTTGCGATCGCTAATATCGGTTAATGTGCCAATGTAGCCCAAAACATTATTGTTAGAGTCTAGTTTGGGATTGACCTGACAGTAAAACCAAGTAATTGTGCCATCGGGTTTGAGGCATCGCGCCTCTATATGGAAACTGTTGTGTTGACTAATTACCTCGCTCGATCTTCTCAGAACTCGTTCGCGATCATCGGGATGGATTGTTTCGAGCCAACCACTTCCTAAGGCTACTTCGAGGTCGCGCCCCGTAATATCTCCCCAAGCAGGATTGACATAAATAGTTTGCCCCATTGCATCTGTCTGGAAAATGCCGACGGGAGCCGCCTCAGCTAAAGTTACAAAACGCTGTTCGCTTTCTTTTAATAAAGAAGTCCGTTGCTCCACTCTGCCTTCTAGTTCGTGATTGAGTTGCTGAAGTTCTTGTTCGGCGAGTTTGCGATCGCTAATATCTGTAATCGTCCCGACATAGCCTGTGACTATTCCATCATCGTTACGTTTGGCGACGGATTGTCCATAGACCCAAGTTATTACTCCATCGGGACGCTGAAAGCGATACTCAAGGGAGAAAGGTCGATCTTCTTGCACTGATTGATACCACTCATCAGTGACTAATTGCCTATCTTCAGGATGGATACCTTGTTGCCATCCATCTCCCACCGCAGATTCTAGCGGAAGCCCCGCAATACGACACCAACGATCATTGATGTAGGTGCAGTGTCCCATCAGATCGGTGCGGAAGATACCTACTGGAGACGCTGCCATGAGACTAACATAGCTCTGTTCGCTTTCTTTGAGGTTTATTTCGGCTTGCTTCCGCTCCGAAATGTCATTCGCGCATCCAATCAAATGGGTAATATTACCTTGCTCGTCCCTGACCACAGAAAGTCGCAAGCTAACGTAGAGGCGTTGTCCTGATTTAGAACGGACAATAACTTCCGCAGAATGACTACCCTTACTCAGGAGAGGGACAAGCACTTCTGTTTGCAGGGCTTCAGCATCTTCATACATAAAAGCGACATTCCGCCCCAATATCTCTGCCTCTGTATAGCCATAAAGCTTCTCTGCACCATGATTCCAACTGAGAATTGTGCCATCGAGAGCAGTTGTGACGACAGCGTCATGAATTTCTTCTAGGACTTGAGATTGCAGTTGTAATTTTTGAGTCCGTTCCTTTACCCTCTCCTCTAGCAAGGAGTTCATCGTTTGTAGATTGTGATATAGCTCAGCTTGTTGCAAAGTGAGCGCTAAATGCACAGATAGCTGATGCAATAGCTGCATATCTTCTTCCTGCCATTGACGTGGAGATGAGCATTGATGGACGATCAGCAAGCCCCATAGAGCATTTGTGCCATTCAGGAGAATCGGCACTACCAGATTTGCCCTGACCTGAAATCTCTCCAGAAGTTGGAGATGGCACTCTGAGAGGTTAGCTTTATAAATGTCATTTGCTGCAAAGATTTTGCCATTTTGGTATTCCCCACCAAAATTTTCCTGAAAGCAATTATCTTCAAGCTGTCTATCCAAGCATGGCAGCCATTCAGGAAGAACTGACTCAGCAACAATTGTTCCACTCATATCAGGATTAAATCGGTAAATAATCGTCCGATCAGCATCTAGAAAGCTACGAGTTTCTTGGACGATCGCATTGGCAATATACTCAAATGCAACCGATCTACGGATATGGAGCGACATTGAGGCAATTATTGCTTGCTGCTGTTGCGATCGCCGCAGTTGGCGCAGGAGTAAATTATTGTCTTGCACCTGATTGATACAGGTGAGAAGCGAAATATCTGTCACATCGCTTTTTACTAAATAGTCGGCTGCCCCCAGCTTCATCGCCCTTACTGCAATGCGTTCATCTCCCTGCCCCGTCAGCATGATCACAGGTAATTTATTGATTAATTGCCCAGTACTAATCTCTTCTAAAAACTCTAAACCATCGCCATCGGGCAGGTTGATATCGAGCAGTACGACATCTGGTTGCTGCGATCGCCACAGTTCCAACCCTTCCTCTAAGGTTTCAGCTTCGATAGTCTCATAAGAACGCTCTGGATCGGATTGGAGATAGCGCTTGAAACTAAAGCGATCGCTTTCAGCATCATCCACAATCAAGATTTTAAGCATTGAATTGCTTGCCTTAGATGACTGCCAAGACTTAATCTGTGGATTAGGTAGTGAATTGTCCATAACTAGGTAAAACTGTAAATTGAAACCAATATTGAAATAGAATTTGAACAGTCTGCTGCATTTCACTAACCCCCATTGGTTTAAGCAAGTAGCAGTTTGCACCGTACTGATAGCAAGTTTGAATGTCGTGCGGACTATTGGAAGTTGTCAATACAATAATTGGAATTGTTTGCAGATTGGGATTTTGCTTAACTGTGCGGATTATTTCTCGCCCATCGGTATTGGGAAGATTGAGATCTAGCAAAATAGCAACTGGAAAAGCTGCATTGAGATCTTGATATTCGCCTTGTCGTAAAAGATATTCCAAGGCTTCATCCCCATCTAGAAATCTCAGGAAATTGTAAGGCAACCTCTCTAGGAGATTGAGCTTTTGAATAGCTCGCCAAAAACTATAGAAATCTTCGTCACTATCTTCGATAATGGCAACTACGGGATAGGTGAGATCGTCCCAAGGAGACCTCAATAGCTTTTGCATAGAGATAAACTTATAATTATAATTTGATATTACACCGAAGTTGCTCAGCACCTCCCCCCCCTTGGGGAGATACTCTAGGGAGTGCGGTTTGACGTAATTAGTCAAGCATAAGTAAACTTAACATATAACGCTAGCGTAGCGAGCGTTATATGAATATGAGTTTTGTTTGTAACAATGCCGAGCTACTTAGTATCAGTTGCAATCTCAGATATGACTGATGTGTTTGATTCAATTGGTAAAGTAAACGAAAATACAGTTCCCTGTCCATAAACGGACTGTACTTGAATTGTTCCTCCATGACGTTCAATAATTTTTTTGACAATGGTTAGTCCTGCACCTGTACCACCTCCATATTTGCTAGGAGCGTGTAATCGTTTAAAGATGCGGAAAATTGATTCTAAATGCTTCTCGCGAATACCGATGCCATTATCGCGGACATAAATAGTCACAAAATTAGGATCTTGTGATTTAGACTCGAGCCATTCAACTTCTACCCATTTATCAGATTGCTCATTGTATTTAAAAGCGTTGGAAATGAGGTTAATAAATACTTCCTCTAGCAAAATGCGATCGCCTAATATCGTTGGTAGTGGTTTAGGAATCCGAATCTGACAATCAGACCATTGTGGATTGATCGCAAATAACTCGGTTACAGATTTTAGTAATTGATCGAGGGCGATCGGATACATTTTTAACTCCTGTCTACCTAAGCGCGAAAACTTCAGTAATGAATCAATCAATGATTCCATCCGCTTTGTCAACCGCACTAGGGTATTCAGTTTCTCTGCTCCATCCCCTTGGAGCATATCGCTGTAGTCTTCTAACAAAAAAGTGGCATAGTTATGAATGCCGCGTAGAGGTTCCTTCAAATCATGGGAAGCAATATAAGCAAAGGAATCTAACTCACTATTACTACGCTCTAGTTCGAGATTGATATTGGCAAGATCTTCGGCTTGGCGTAATACGATATCAACGATCGCCTGCCGTAGTTCCATCGCTCCCGCTATTTCGCAATCGAGCCAAGGACTAGACTTGCTATGTACAGTTTCTTGCCATAACTCAAAAGACTGACGCGGAAAGATTGTGATCGTCCCATCTTCTTCGAGTCGCTTGGGCTTATCAGGATTCCCTGCCCAGTTCACGGTTTGCAACTGCTCAGGACGAAACCAAATGATATAGCGATGCTGAATTTTGGAGATTGCCATTGCTAAGACTCCACTAGCGATCGCGGTATATTCCTTTGCTGGAGGATAGACACTAGACAGACTATCGGTGACAAAAAGATCTTGGTTGTAATGCTCAAGTAACCAAGGTAGCAACGTTTTGATCTGCTCTAGGTCAGGAGTTTGTCCAATCAGAGTGATATCGACATTACTTTGACAAACGGCAACCCCTGCGGCTCCTGTTAACTTCAGCAGTGACTCAGCATCAGCAATGAGTTCGTTACTAAAATCATCGGTGCGGGCTAATCTCTCTACAAACTGCCCCTGAAGTGTTTTGAGATAGAGTTTGTAATCAAGGTTTTCATTCGCTTCCTTATTAGCGATTTCCGTAGACATAAGCTGTCCCAAAAACTCGCAGATCGTGCGGATTTCATAGGGAATAAATTTTGGGGTGCTGTGGTGACAGGCGATTAATCCCCAAAGTTGTTGATTTTTTATGAGCGAAATCGTCAATGAAGCTGCCACTTCCATATTCTTGAGATACTCAATGTGAATTGGCGATACAGATCGCAAGACACAGTAGCTCATATCAAGTGGAGGCTTGTCTATTTCTTGATTTGTGACTAACTGACAAGGTTGGTAATTCATATCAGGAATTAGACGCAACCAATTGAGTGTGTAGAGATACTTTGCCTGCTTGGGAATATCGGAATCGGGATAACGTAGCCCTAGAAATGTTTCTTGGTCTGGCTGTTTGATCTCAGCAATAATATTTCCATCACCACCTTCGTTAAAACGATAGATCATCACGCGATCAAAACCTGTGATGGACTGGATCTCTTTGACGATTAGGTTACATAAATCCGTCAAATTAAGAGCCGTCTGCATTTTGGTGAGGGTGGTCTTAATCTGATGGTAAAACTGAAAAAAGTCATTTTTAATTATGGAAACTGTTGGTTCCAATTCCAAGACAATTTCGCCAGTGATCGCATGGTGCACAATTCCGTTAAAGTTGAGAGGAGTGCTATCATCATCTGGCGTATAAAAGTTAAGGGGAATGGGATTGATATGTTCAAAACTTCGATCTAAGCAGTTACTAATTGCTTCAATATGCTCACCACTAATAAACTCACCCAATGAGCGATCGAGCAAATCCGCAGGTGTAATTCCCAAAACATCAAAGGTGTTTTTGCTAACTTGCGTGATTTTGAGATCAGGTTCACTTAGCACCATCAGTACTCCGTGAGGCTGAATCGAACTAGGAATATGAATCGGTTCGCGATCGCAATTAGTGAGGTTAACTGCTTCTTCGTTATTGATGGGGAGATTGACGATTTGCATCGAAGGTAAGGGGCTGAGAGATTACGATATGGTTACAGCCTATTTAGGCTTTGTGTAGTACAGATAAATTTTGCAAAAGCTTGAGAAGCAAGCTTTTGCAAAATTTATGTAGGTTTTCAGAAAGTGCAAAGCACTGTACATCAATTAGACATTAACAATCTTTTTTAAAAATTTTTCCTTTGTTAAAGCCAACTGATTTTCCAAACTGCCTGTGAGCCATTGCTTGCCAATTATGAGTTCCATGTCCTCATTGGAAATAGGATGCCATTGAGGATTAAAGGCGATCGCTTGATGCCACTCAAATTTTATCTCACTATATTCTGTGCCAATTGGACGGCTCGCATAGTGGGGATCACGCTCAATCCAGACTAAGCACTCAGGATTAAGCTGAAACTCTCGCACGATTTGTGTGGCAAGTTTTATTGTTTTGGATTCGATGAACCAACCAATTTCACAATTTTGCGGAGATACGATCGCAATTTGTTGTCCGAATTGTTGATAAATAATGCGTAAATGGCATTGTAGTCGCCAAATATCAGTTTCTTGACCGAAAACATGGCATTGATAAAGATGATCGACGTTTTTCATGATAGCAATAATCTAAAGTGCTTAAACTGATGTATTTGAGTAAACTGCAAACTCAAACAAGTTGGGCTACGGCAATTTTTCTGGGGTTAGTTAGTTTTCTAAATCCATAAATATGCGATCGCAAATCATCTCTTATTAAAATTATCTGATTAGGCTGTAAAAATTGTAGATTAACTGAAAGGATTAGCGCATTTTCTTGTAGGAGATCTTCGACAAATCCAGCTTGTTGTGATGCTGCTTCCTGATGAGTCATAAATGCACCAAAGTAATATAGGCAGAGAGGTTTTGCGGTCACAATTTCTAGCCACCAACCTAACTCATAAGTAGAGTGACTGACTGTAATTTGATTCATAAGTTTGATAGTGGGAGTAAATAGCTATGAGACACCTAATAACATCCCCTAGAGACTATATTTAAACTCAAAAATGTGAACTTCAGTTAAAATCCCAATTAAATCACTATGAGTGCTTTCCGCTAACAACCAATTCATAGTGAAAGTTAACAGGTTACAAAACCTAGGCTTTCGATCAGACTAACCTCATTGATGGTTTAGCAAATAGTCTATTTGTCCATTATAAGTCGGATGTTTAGGATAATATAGCGATTTGCGCTTACTTAAAGCCCAGAAATATTTTTGAAAGCGGCGATTCGCGCCGCTTTCAAAAATATTTCTCTACTACTCAAAGCTTCAACAGTCTATAAATAAAAACAAGCAAATTTTATATTAAGGAAAAGTCTGCTTACCTTAAATAATGAGCGATTAGCAATTTGGATTTATTTAATCCTAAATAGTTTGTATAGCAATATAAGAGATAGATAGGGCAAATCAAACCCCAAATAAGTGAAGGTGGCACGAAGTGCCACCTTCACTTATTTGGGGTTTATGTCCTAAGAAAACCTTACATTGCTATATTTTTCGCCATTAAAGCATTGCTTTGCAAAGCTCAAATGGTGACATCGAAATCACGTTGATTTCGGACTGCGATAGTAAGCAATTAAATAAAATCTTAAAATCCGTAGCTTCGACTCCGCTCTGCCAACGTTAGCTGAGCGAAGTCAAAGCTAACGTTGGTGAGACATTTTTTATTCTCAAGAGCCTTAGCTACTTACCAACCTAAGATCTGAGAAATTTCTGAAAATAGTTTGACTGGATGGAAAGGCTTGGTGATTACCCCCTTGACTTTTAGCTTCTCGAATTCTTGTGGTTCTGTGAGATCTGCACGAGCAGTTAATAAAATAACAGGAATATCCGCAATTAGCGGATCAGCGCGTAATTGTTGGAGAAAGTCAAAACCATCCATATTGGGCATCAACATATCTAACATAATTACGTCAGGTTTATGTTCAGAAGCTATGATTAATCCCTCTTCGGCTTTTCCTGTAGTTATTGCTTTACAGTCTCCAAAAATTTCTAAGCAAGTTCGTAAGACATCACAAATATAATTGTCATCGTCAATTACTAAAACAGTTCTTTGATTTGTAACTTCCATTGTGAATACGAGAACTGGGAAATTTACTAAGTAGCTAGGTGCAATTATAGTGTAAAAACAAAAAGCTGTGGTAAACGCGCAGCGTGTACCACAGCTTTTGATTCTGCTTTTATGCCCAGCTACTTAATTTACTTATCAAACGTCAGTTCGGGTTAAGCTGGCAAATTTTACAGCAATTCCCGATCAAATGAACCACAAGAAAAATCTTGAAAACGTTGCGAAGCAACGTTTTCAAGATTTTTCTTGGTTGGGTTTTGAGCGCAAAGCGCTGTAAAATTCTAAAGGTAAAAGCTTTGCTTAGCAAAGCTTTTATCTTTAAAATTTGAGAGAGAGTTTACTTGGCAAACCCTCTCTCAAAGCTATTTTCAAATTACCCCGAACTCGCACTACCAATTTAAAAGTTGAGCGATTTGGTCGGCGATCGCGATCGGGTCAAAGGGTTTAGCAATTGTTCCTGCTACGCCCAGTTTGGCAAACTGTTCGAGATCGCTAGTTTGGACTTTAGCGGTTAATAGAATGACAGGAATATTTTGAGTCTGAGAATTTGTTTGTAGTTGTTGATAGACCTGAATCCCATCCATTTCGGGCATCATCACATCCAGCAAAATCGCGTCAGGATTCAGACTTTCCACAATGCTCAAAGCCTCTTTCCCAGAATTGGTCACGCGCACTGACCAACTCTTAAAGCTTTCTAAACATACGGCAATTACCGATGCGAGATTGGGTTCATCATCAATTAATAACAGTGATTTTGTGAACATTGTCATTGCTCCTAGCCCAGATGATTGGGAATCGTAAAAGAAAATGTACTGCCTTGGGATAGAACACTCTCAGCCCAAATTTTACCGCCATGTTGTTGAATAATGCTGCGACAGATGGCTAAGCCTAAACCTGTACCTCCCTTTTGACGAGAATCGGAGGCATCGACTTGATGAAACCTCTCAAAAATCCTTTCTAAGGAACTTTCAGGAATGCCACGACCTTGATCGCTAATTTGAAACAAAATATCTTGGGTAGTTGAGTGTACGTCAACGCGGATTTCGCTATCGGGTGGAGAAAATTTGATCGCATTGCTCAGTAAATTGACAATGGTTTGGACAAGGCGATCGCGATCGCACCAAATTTGCAAGGATGGGACGTTGCTCACTATCTGGATGTGATGATCATTAGCAAGCGGTTGCATCGTTTCCAATGCTTGTCTACATAGCTCGGGCACATCATACCAAAGGCAATTGAGCGTGATGCGACTAGATTCTAATCGCTCCAAATCCAGAATATCATTTACTAGACGCACTAGCCTTTCGGTATCCGAAACTGCAATATGCAGCATATGTTTGGCTGTGTCAGGTTTGCTCTCTAAGACTCCCGAAGCTAGTAAGCCTAATGCCCCACGAATTGAAGATAAGGGAGTGCGAAGCTCATGGCTCACGATTGAAATAAATTCACTTTTGATTTTGTCAACCTTTAACTTATCAGTAATGTCTTCACCAATACTGAGCGTTCCGATAATTTCATTTTCTGAATTATGTAGGGTAGTATTGTTCCAAGCAATCATGCGCTCTTCACCTGATTTAGTGATGATCGGATTTTGATAGTAATTCAGAAAATCATGAAATGTTTCATTGTCAATTAGGGCATTGATGAAAGTTTGCTTCAGTTTGTCTTGGTCGCTTTGCGGTAAAAAGTTATTAAACCAATCTTTCCCTATGACCTCTGTGATCTCATAGCTCGTAATTTCCAAAAAGAAAGGATTTACATATTCCACAATCCCTTTTGCTGTCAGTCCCACAACGACTAGCCGCACATTATCCAGCAAAGATTGCCAACGTTGATTGATTTCTTGGACAGCTATTTCTTTAAGTTTATTAGGAGTAATGTCTTGAGAAATAATTAATATGGTCGCAATTTCGCCATCATGGTTATATTCAGGAACAAGGTAGACTCTGTAATAAACCCTATCTTTGCTCCTTGGTAATAAATGACTAATTTCATAGGATTGTAAATTACCTGTTTCCAACAATTTAGCGACGACATCTTCTTTGAGCACAAGATTTTCGGCGATCATTCCCATTTCTTGCCCTGTTTTGCCAATAAATGCTTGAGCAGGAATCCCTGTTGCTTTTTCTATTGCTGAGTTGATATATAGATAACGCATTTGGCGATCGAGACGACCAATAATATTTGGTGAGTTTTCGGCAAGGGCAAGAAATTCCTGTTGACTTTGATATAGATCTTCTGTGCGTTCAGCTACACGTAGTTCTAATAGAGCATTTGATTGTATTAGATCCAGTTCTGCTTGGATGCGCTCTTTAATCTCTTTGGAGAGTAAGTCATTACTAACTTTCAGACTGCGATAGAGTTCAGCCTGTTGCAGGGCGATCGCTAACTGTACAGATAATTGCTGAAGCAGTCGAATATCAACTTCTTCCCAATGGCGTGGTTCAAAGCATTGGTAGGTGCAGATTAAGCCCCATAGATGATAATTGTGATCTTGATCGCAGAGAATTGGTACGATCAGGCTGGCTCTGGTATGAAACTGCTCTAGTAATTGCAGATGACATTCACTGAGGTTTGCTTGATATACATCAGGCGCAACAAAAACTCGTCCTTCGCGATAGGCTCCGCCCATAGTCTCAGGAAAATGTTCATCACTCAGTTGTTTATGAAAACAAGCTTCCCAAGGTGGTAAGACGGATTCCGCTACGACCATGCCACTAAAGTCAGGATTAAATTGGTAAATGATGGTGCGATCGGCGTTGAGAAAGGCCCGTATTTCTTGGACAACCACACTGAGAACATCTTCTAAATCTAAATATTGCCGAACTCTGAGGGAGATTTGAGCAATTAAAAGTTCCTGCTCTTGCGATCGCTTGAGTTGGCGATTGATACGGATGCGATCGCACACTTGCCCCACACGGGTACAGAGGGCAACAGCCGTAAGCTCGCCTTTTACCAAATAATCGGCGGCTCCTAGACGCATCGCCCTTACTGCAAGCTCATCATTGCCTTGCCCAGTGAGCATGATAGCTTCGAGTTTGCCAATGAGATCTTCTGAGCTCATGGCTTGCAAGATTTCTAATCCATCACCATCGGGTAGAGCATAGTCAACCAGCACAATGTCAGGATTGTGCGATCGCCATAGTTTTAGCCCTTCCTCGATGGTTTCTGCTTCTAAAAATCTGTAGCGATGGCTGTGATCGCCCTGAAGATAGCGCATATAGGTAACGCGATCGGTGTCCGCATCATCCACAATCAACACTGACATCATAGGTGTAGATGGATAATCCTTAGAAGTCGGAGTTAGGACGTTCATGATTTTAGGAAGATGTAAAAGATCATCGCTACCAACTTAAATATATAGGAGATTTGTGAAACAAGGGTGATTGGCTCAAAGGGTTTACTAAGTAGCTCGGCATAGTTATAAACAAAACCCATATTCATATAACGCTTGCTACGCGAGCGTTATATGAATATGGGTTTTAAGTTTACTTATGCTTGACTACTTACAGCGCTTTTCGATCAAACGAACCACAAGAATTTTTTTGAAAGTGTTGCTTTGCAACACTTTCAAAAAAATTCTTGGTTCGGTTTTGAGCGCAAAGCGCTGTAACTGATGTTATGTGGAACTCAAGGTATGAATCTCCTGCTGCTAGCAAAGCAGGGCAACCACGGGGGGATTGCCCCTACCTTAACTAATTTAAATTTGGGGTCGGGTCTGTGTCCCCGTGCCAGCACCGACTTTCAAGATTGCAGGAATTCCTTTCACGTAACATCAATTAATAACCAGCAAATATTTGGCTACCAACCCGAATCATCGTTGCACCTGCTCTCACTGCGATCGCATAGTCCGCCGACATTCCCATCGAGAGTTCTTGAATATTTGTCCAACCGAGCGATCGCAACTTTGTAGCTAATTCTCCTACACGACTAAAAACCTCATAGGCTTGATCTCCATTTAAGCCCAAAGGCAAAATCGTCATTAGTCCTACGATATTAAGGTTTTGCAACTTCTCTAATTGTGGTAAATCCGCTAATAGTTCTGCTTCTGTCCAACCTGATTTATGAGGATCTTCCGCCAGCTTGACCTGCAATAGTAATTTTGGCGATTTGCCTTGTTCCCAAATTAAGCGATCGCATTGTGTGGCAAGGCTAAGGCGATCAAGCGAATGGATCCAATCAAATTGGGCGATCGCTTGCCTTGCCTTATTACTTTGCAATGAGCCAATCATATGCCAAGTAATATCCGTTAAATCTGCAAGTTCCATTTGTTTGATTTTAGAATCCTGCACCCGTGATTCACCAAAGTCACGCACCCCTGCGGCATAGGCAGCGCGCACGGCTTCCGTAGTTGTGTATTTACTAACAGCAACCAGTTTCACCTGCGGCGGGATATTGGCACGAATTTGATTAAGACGATCAGCGATCGTTTGACTAATTGAAGCAGGATTAACTTCAGGCATGATTAGGATTGAGTTTTATATAGCAAGAAGTATTCGGTAATGACAATGTTACTAGATATCCGCAAAGCGATGCTCTATGCCTTCGTCGAACTGACATTAAGTGAAGGTGGCACGAAGTGCCACCTTCACTTATTTTGGTTTTGCTTTGTCCTAGCTATCTCTTTCATTGCTATATAAAAATAAGCAGCTAGACATGAAAACCAGAGGTTGTTCCGCCTGCTACGCGGGCGGAACAACCTCTGGTTTTAGGTTTTAATATGCTCATCTACTTACGATGAATAGCTTTTTTTCTCTGTTTTCTAAAAATGTCCCCAGTATTTGATAGCTTATTTTAAATTGAGAGAAACCCAAGATAGCTTACATCTCAATGTCTAACCTCTTTTTACCTTGGTGATCTGCTAACAGGTTAGAGCTTTCATGCTAAATGTTTAGTATTATTAAGATTCAAGACTAGCAATCACTTAGATCGCTTGCTTCCCTATTCGCATATTTTCGCATATTGATAAGTAATGGACACTAGATATAATCCCCAGCAGATCGAACCCAAATGGCAAAAAGTTTGGGCTGAGAAACAACTTGACAAAGTAAGCAACGATGCAATTAGTGCAGACAAAAAGAAATTCTATGCGCTGTCAATGTTTCCCTATCCATCAGGTGATCTGCATATGGGGCATGTCCGTAACTACACAATTACCGATGTAATTGCCCGTTACAAAAGAATGCAGGGCTATCAAGTGTTGCACCCAATGGGTTGGGATGCTTTCGGGTTGCCTGCGGAAAATGCGGCGATCGATCGCAATACCCATCCTGCAAAATGGACTTATGCCAATATTGACAATATGCGATCGCAGCTTCAGCAAGTAGGCTTGTCATACGACTGGGAGCGAGAGGTGGCAACCTGTTCACCCGACTATTACAAATGGACGCAGTGGATCTTTTTGCAATTTTTGGAAGCAGGTTTAGCTTATCAAAAGGAAGCCAAGGTTAATTGGGATCCAATTGATCAGACTGTAATTGCCAATGAACAGGTGGATAGTGAAGGGCGTTCTTGGCGATCAGGGGCGATTGTTGAGAAGCGCAAATTACGCCAATGGTTCTTGAAAATCACCGACTATGCCGAGCAGCTTTTACAAGATTTGGATAAGCTCAATGACTGGCCCTCTAGCGTCAAGATCATGCAAGCCAATTGGATCGGTAAGTCCACAGGCGCAGAGCTAAGTTTCCCCATTGTTGGCAGTGACGAAAAAATTACTGTGTTCACTACCCGTCCTGATACGGTTTATGGTGTGAGCTATGTCGTGCTTGCCCCTGAGCATCCCTTAGTTGAGACTTTGACCACTGCCGATCAAAAAGAATCCGTTGACGCATTTATTCAAGAAGTCAAGAATCTTAGCGAAATTGATCGCACTTCCGATGATCGCCCCAAACGTGGCGTAGCGATCGGTGCAAGTGTGGTTAATCCCTTCACAGGCAAAGAAGTTCCCATCTGGATTGCTGATTATGTTCTCTTTGAGTACGGAACAGGCGCAGTTATGGGAGTTCCTGCCCACGATGTCCGCGATTTCGCCTTTGCGAAGCAGTATAATCTTCCCATTCAAACTGTCATCACTTCTAACTCCCCTCTTCCTACGGGAGAGGGTCAGGGGGTGATGGAATCTGCTTACACCGAAGCAGGAATTATGGTCAATTCGGCAGAGTTTGACGGATTGGATTCTGTAACTGCGAAAACTAAGATTGTGGAACTTGCAGAAAAGAATCAATGGGGAACCGCCAAAATCACCTATCGCTTGCGTGATTGGTTGATTTCGCGCCAAAGATATTGGGGCTGTCCAATTCCCGTAATCCATTGTCCCAAGTGCGGCATTGTTCCTGTTCCCCATGCAGATTTACCCGTAATTCTGCCTGAAGATGTGGAACTCACAGGACGAGGCGCATCACCACTCGCTCAAAAGGATTCTTGGATCAATGTTCCCTGTCCCAAGTGTGGTACAGCGGCAAAACGCGAAACCGACACGATGGATACCTTCATTGATTCCTCTTGGTATTTTCTCCGTTTTAGTGATGCAAGGAATGATCAAGAAATCTGCGATCGCACTGCGGTCAATAATTGGCTACCCGTCGATCAATACGTGGGCGGCGTAGAACACGCGATTTTGCATTTGCTCTATTCCCGCTTTGTGACTAAGGTGTTACGCGATCGCGGCTTACTCAATTTCGATGAACCCTTTACGAAATTGCTCACGCAGGGCATGGTGCAGGGCTTAACCTACATGAATCCCAACAAAGGCGGCAAGGACAAATGGGTTCCTTCAGCTTTAGTCGATCCCAAAGATCCCAAAGATCCGAAAACTGGCGAACCTTTACAAGCACTATTCGCTACGATGTCCAAATCTAAGGGCAATGGTGTATCACCTGTCGCAGCGATCGCTAAATATGGAGCCGACACTTTGAGAATGTTCGCGCTATTTAAGGCTCCTCCTGAAAAAGATTTGGAATGGGAAGATGCGGATGTTGAAGGTCAGCAACGCTTCTTAAATCGTGTCTGGCGTTTGGTATCTAGCTTTGCGGAAACTAAGCAGAATGGTATCTCTGATAAAATCGACAAGAATCTCCGCCGAGCAATTCACATCGCTATTAAAGAGGTTTCTGAAGATTTTGATGGAGGTTATCAATTAAATACCGCCATTTCCGAATTGATGAAGCTCAGCAATGCTTTGCAAGATTCTGAAGACAAGAGTTCGGCTACTTTCTTAGAAGGTGTTGAAACCCTTTTAACCTTGCTTGCGCCCTTTGCACCGCATATTTCTGAGGAACTTTGGTCAGCGATCGGTCACACGGACTCTATCCATTTACAGTCTTGGCTTACCCATGATCCTGATGCGCTTACTGTTGATGAAATTACCCTCGTAATTCAAATCAATGGTAAAGTGCGCGGCAGTCTCCAAGTGCCATCTAGTGCCAGCAATGATAAGCAAGCATTGGAAGAATATGCCCGCAGTTCAAGTGCAGCGCAAAAGTATCTCGAAGGTAAGGAGATTAAGAAGGTAATAGCAGTTCCCGGAAAGTTGGTGAATTTTGTAGTTGTCTAGCCTTAGCAACAATACTTCCTTCCCATTTATGACTTACGCATCGAGTGGATGTGGCGCGGGCTTTGCCCGCGCCACATCCATCCAAAAACCAGTAAATTCGTTAGCGTTGCGTAAGTCCTAAACAAATCAAACACAAATCGCCTATCCATCCTCACAAATAGCGATCGCCACTCAAAAAAATCAATCAACCAGCGATCGCACATCCACTCCCATAACCAGTGATCGCCTATCCAACCACCACAAACAGCGATCGCCTATCCATCCCCATAACCAGCGATCGCCCCTCAAAAAAATCAACCAACCAGCGATCGCCTATCCATTTCACAACCAGCGATCGCCTCTCAAAAACAAACCAACCAGCGATCGCCTCTCCATCCCCACAAACAGCGATCGCTTGGCTGATAAGGTTAAAATAAAATCATGCTATCAATAATTTATGAAAGAAATTCGGTTTAGCGAACACGCTCGATTAAAAATAGATATTTTAGCGAGTCGAAACGTAAGCATCGATCTAAATTTTGTTGCTGATACAGTGCGATCGCCAGATAAATTAGAAACTGGAGAAGAAGATAAACTGATCGCTCAAAAACGTTTAGACGAAAATTTAGTCCTTCGAGTTGTTTATCGAGACTTTGGCTCATTCATTTTAATCATTACCCTTTATCCTGGTAGGAGATCTAGATATGAAAAAGATTAGCTATAGCAAAGATGTTGATGCTCTCTTGATTGAGATCTCTAATGACACGATCGCCTATGCTGAAGAAGATGGTCAAGTGATTTTGCATTATTCCCCAGACGACAAACTAGTTTTAGTCGAGATTTTAGATTTTCGCCGCTTTATGTCTAAAGAATCCGTTGCTGCTATGTTGGCTACTTGATGATTGTTGATCGCCTCTCTAAAAAATTAACCAACCAGCGATCGCCTATCCATCCCCATACCCAGCGATCGCCCCTCAAAAAATCAACCAGCGATCGCCTCTCCATCCCCACAAACAGCGATCGCCCCTCTAAAAAATAAATCAACCAGCGATCGCCTATCCATCTCCATAACCAGCGATCGCCCCTCTAAAAAATAAACCCAACAGCGATCGCCTATTCATCAAAAATTAAAGTAAAGCGATCGCCTAGTCCAAAATACGAACCAACTTGATAATAATTTTAAAAACAGATAATTTTCTGAGAAGTTGTGATAACAATCTTTCCTGTTTCCTGATTTTTCTTAGAGGTAGTTTCTCGATTAATCTCAACGTTTGCTATTGCAGCTTTTGCTTGCTTTGCTTTTCTAGGTCTACGATTTTTTTTGTGCATTGCGAGATTGCCTTTCCACTCAATAATGGAGAGATCAACAGAACCATCAGCATCAATCTTGACAACCTTTCGTTTAACAGCAACGTTATTTAAGCCATGACTTGCCTCTGCTAATGCTTTGCGCCTAAGCATTTCATTGCGACAATTCTTTCGGAGTGACAAATTTTCTGGAGAATTGTCTTTGCTCGGAGTTATGCCAAGCCAGATTTCAGTCATATGTATTAATTCGAGATTACCCTCTAAGGGAATTTTCCAGTCTAGAAGTATGCTATTGCGATCAGGGGTTTCTCTAATCTGTGCAATCGTTATGGATGTTTTTTTGTCAAAAATTTGAACAACCCAACAGCCTTCAATTTGCAAGTAAAAATATTTGCCCTTAATTTTGAGGCGGGAAGATCTGTAGTCGAGAGCAAGTGGTTTGCTATCGATATATATCAATGTTGATGATTTAGAGGGAAAATCGTTTTCTGGATATTCTTGTCTCTTTATTTTGCCAAAACGATCTTGTCTACCCATACGGTTTAGCCTTTATTTAAACCAAGTCTTAATTATATCTTGACACTAATTTTGGTAGGGTGCGTTAATGAAATGTAACCCACATTTTTTTTGCGAAATGAATAGGCGATCATAAACCTATCAATAAACAAACGGTGATTTATCTTTTTTCAACTAACTCACCTTGCAAATATCTATGAACAATATCCTGAATAAAGTTAGACACAGAAATTCCAAGTTGATTTGCTAAGCTATAAATTTTATCAGCATCTTGAGTTGACATCTGCAATTCAATCTTTTGCTTTAAAATTTGCTGCCTCGCCATATTTTGAAAACGGGACAACTCTTCTTGTTTATTGGAAATACTCACCCATTCATCATTCTCAATACTTTCTAGTAATTCCTGTTCTTCTATATCTAAATGTTGCATAGTTCCTAATCTCCTAAATATATCTTTTTCATTTTGCGGCTAGGAAAAATTGTTTTTAGAAAAACACCTGATTCACTCTCAACATAAGGTACACAATACACATATTCTTTAACAGCGACTATAAAAACTGATTGATTAGAATACTTGTCAGAATTAGGATGCTCAATCCTGTCTAACAAATATCCATCAGCGATCGCTTCCACAATATCTTCAAAAGATATACCTCTTTCTTGTTGGAGTAATTTATTTTTTTCATCACTCCAAATAAACGCTTTCACAATGTAAACCCAAATATCTCATAACGATTCTCTTGCAAATAGTAAAAATTAGGGCAAGCCGTTTATAGGCTCACCCTAACATTATACGCAAAGCAAATAATTACTTAGCACCCACAGGGATACCCAAAATATCCTCAATGCGCGGCATATCCTCCAATGCAATCACCCGACCTTGATCTTCAAAATTGGCGATCTGATCGAAGTTGAGATAGCGATAGAGGTCACTGGCAAAAGGATCGATCTTCTTCGTGACGATCGCTTGGTATTCTTCCACAGTCGGAATCTTGCCTAATAAGGCACAGACTGCTGCAAGTTCGGCGGAACCGAGATAGACCTGAGCATCCTTGCCCATGCGATTATTGAAGTTGCGGGTGGAAGTGGAGAAGACGGTTGCACCATCAGCAACACGGGCTTGATTACCCATACAGAGAGAGCATCCAGGGACTTCCGTTCTGGCTCCAGCGACACCAAAGGTGCTGTAGATCCCTTCTTCTTTGAGTTGGAACTCATCCATGCGGGTGGGTGGTGCGACCCAGAGACGGGCTTTCACGGCGGCTTCCTTTTCGAGAACCTTGGCGGCGGCGCGGTAATGCCCGATATTGGTCATGCAGGAACCGATAAACACTTCATCCACGCGATCGCCTGCGACTTCTGAGAGCAACTTCACATTGTCAGGATCGTTAGGAGCAGCGACAATTGGCTCCTTGATTTCATTGAGATCGATCTCGATGATTTCTGCATATTCCGCATCAGGATCGGCTTCCATTAATACAGGATTGGCGAGCCATTCTTCCATTGTGGCGATACGGCGTAATAGAGTCTTAGCATCGCTGTAGCCACGAGCGATCATGTTCTTCATAAGAGCAATATTCGATCGCAAGTATTCGGCAACGGTTTCTGTGCTGAGCTTGATCGTGCTACCAGAGCAGGAACGCTCGGCAGTCGCATCGGTAAGTTCAAAGGCTTGTTCCACTTTGAGATCGGGCAAGCCTTCGATTTCCATAATCCGACCTGCGAAGACATTCTTTTTATTCTTCTTCTCAACGGTGAGCAATCCGCGTTGAATGGCAACGTAGGGAATCGCATTGACGATATCGCGCAATGTTACCCCTGGTTGTAATTCGCCTTTGAAGCGAACTAAGACCGATTCAGGCATATCAAGAGGCATGATACCAAGGGCTGCGGCGAAGGCGACTAGTCCTGAACCTGCGGGGAAGGAAATGCCCAAGGGGAAACGGGTATGGGAATCGCCACCAGTGCCGACGGTATCAGGCAGGAGCATTCTATTTAACCAAGAATGGATAATGCCATCGTTGGGACGGAGGGCTACGCCGCCACGATTGGAGAAAAAGTCGGGAAGTTCTTTATGGGTTTTGATGTCGGTGGGTTTGGGATAGGCGGCGGTATGGCAGAAGCTCTGCATTACCAAGTCAGCGCTAAATCCTAAGCAAGCGAGTTCCTGCAATTCATCGCGAGTCATAGGACCAGTTGTATCTTGAGAGCCAACGGTGGTCATCAAGGGTTCGCAGGAAGTGTAGGGGCGCACACCAGCGACACCGCAAGCTTTGCCGACCATCTTTTGCGCGAGGGTGTAGCCTTTGCCTGTGTCGGCGGGAGTGGCGGGAAGGATGAACACATCACTGGCAGGAAGTCCCAGAGCCTGACGAGTTCTGGCGGTGAGGCTACGACCGATTAAGAGTGGAATCCGTCCACCTGCGCGAACTTCATCAGCGATCGTGTCAGGGGTGAGGCTGAAGGTAGAGAGGGTTTCACCTGCGGCGTTAGTGATTTTACCTTCGCGAGTGTGGATCGTAATCACATCGCCAGTTTCCAATTTGGTGACATCACACTGAATTGGTAAGGCTCCCGCATCTTCGGCAGTGTTAAAGAAGATCGGTGCGATCGTGCTTCCTAAAATTACGCCGCCCGATCGCTTGTTGGGAATAAAGGGAATATCGTTGCCGATGTGCCATAGCACCGAGTTAATTGCGGATTTGCGCGAAGAACCTGTTCCCACCACATCACCGACAAAGGCGACGGGATGCCCCTTTTGCTTGAGTTCGACAATGGTTTTCAAACCATCGGGAATGCGCGATTCCAACATACAGAGTGCATGGAGAGGAATGTCGGGACGTGAGAAAGCTTGGGATGCAGGCGAGAAGTCATCGGTATTGATTTCGCCTGTGACTTTAAATACGGTCACGGTCACAGTTTCAGGCAAAGCAGGGCGACTGGTAAACCATTCGGCTGCCGCCCATGAATCGATGACAGCTTTGGCTCTGGCGTTAGTTTTCGATAATTCTAAAACCTGATTAAAGGCATCAAATACGAGCAAGGTCTTCTTGAGTGCGGTTGCCGCCAAGTCGCCTAAATCATCATTGGTTAACAAATCAATCAAGGTCTGCACGTTATAGCCACCGACCATCGTGCCGAGCAGTTCCACCGCATAGGCGGGGCTAACTAGGGGGGATGTGCTTTCACCCTTAGCGATCGCTGTTAGCCATCCTGCTTTGACATAGGCAGCTTGATCAACTCCAGGGGGAATGCGATCGCGCAGTAACGCTAATAAAAATTCTTCTTCGCCTGCGGGGGGATTTTGCAATAGCTCACACAGGGCTGAGGCTTGTTGAGCATTGAGAGGCAAAGGAGGAATTCCTTGGGCTGCACGTTCGGCAACATGGTCACGGTAGGCTGATAACATACGGTGTTATTTTTGATTCTTTACAAATACTTAACTTATTATCGATCCTATTAAACTTTGGTTCGTAAAATACGTTTGAAGTAATATATTTGCATTGCAATAACTACAATTTGTAGCTACAGCATTATCTAAAGCTCTGTCAAAGTTTTTGCCCACACTGTTAAGACGATCCATCCAAAGTATTGGAACATTCCGTAATCCAACCCATGGGGATGACTGCAAAACCAGATAAACCCAAATTTTTCTTCTCCTGATCAGGCATCTGTAGTGTAACCTTAACCCAAATCTTAGTCATGATCTGGAGATAAACTTCCTCTAGTACAGTCTGTTGAGGCTTTGAGGAGTACAGAAATATTTTTGAAAGCGTTGCTTCGTAGTGCTTTCAAAAATATTTCTGGGTTTTAAGTAAGCACAAAGCGCTGTATAGAGATTGTAAGGACACAACCAAAACCAGAAGAGAGTTGCAGTGCTTTGCGCTGCAACTCTCTTCTGGTTTTGAGGTCTTAACTTATTTGGATATATAGCTGTCGCCAAGTGTATTAGGACATAAAATACAAGAAGAGAAAGGCGGAGCGCTGCGCCGCCTTTCTCTTCTTGTCCTAACATAAGTGACGACAGCTATAAGTTAGACTTACGCATCGATTGGATGTGGCGAAGACTTCGCCACATCCAATCAAAACTAGTAAATTCCTTAGCATTGCGTAAGTCCTAATTGAGCTACTCAGGAGCTTGATATAGCGGTTTTCATTTTGCCGTAGGCAAAATGAAAACTCAAAACTCTTACTGGGCGCTTATAGCGGTTTTCAAATGAGTACACACTCATTTGAAAACCGCTATAAGCGCCCAGTGGTAATATATAAAATGTTACAAAAGTATATGGATAGCATTAGCTAGAGCTAGGTAGTTATAAATATGGCAGTCAAACCAGATTGGTTGCGAGTAAAAGCCCCCCAGTGGGAGCGCGTTGGCAATGTCAAAGAAGTCCTACGCGACTTAGGGCTAAATACTGTGTGCGAAGAAGCATCTTGCCCAAATATTGGCGAATGCTTTAACCAAGGTACTGCCACATTTTTAATTATGGGACCTGCTTGCACTCGCGCTTGTCCTTACTGCGATATTGATTTTGAGAAGAAACCGCAAGCTCTTGATCCGATGGAACCGATTAATCTCGGTGAAGCAGTGCGACGGATGAATTTGAAGCATGTCGTTGTGACTTCTGTGAATCGTGATGATTTGCCCGATGGTGGTGCTTCGCAGTTTGTGCGATGCATCGAAGAGATTCGGAAATTAATGCCGCAGACTACTATTGAACTTCTCATCCCTGATCTCTGTGCTAATTGGGAAGCTTTAGAGACAATTCTCTCCGCACGTCCCCATGTGCTGAACCACAATACGGAAACTGTGCCAAGACTTTATCGCCGTGTTCGTCCACAGGGAGATTATCAGCGTAGTCTCGAACTCTTGCGCCGCGCCCGTGAAATTGCACCTTGGGTCTATACCAAGTCGGGAATTATGGTGGGTATGAGTGAGACTGATGAGGAAGTTAGAGCCGTCATGCGTGATTTAAGAGCAGTAGATTGCGACATTATTACCATTGGTCAATATCTTCAACCTTCTGCTAAGCATTTGACTTTGCATGAGTTTGTCACCCCTGAGCAGTTTGAAGCATGGCGAATTGCTGGTGAAGAAATGGGCTTTTTGCAAGTGGTTTCTTCGCCACTTACGCGCAGTTCCTATCATGCGGAGCAAGTACAAGCTTTGATGAAGCTATATCCGAAGGAAGTCTAGTGATAGTTGATTGATAAATGGCGATCGCCATTTATAGCTATAGTCACCTGTATTAGGATAAATCAAAACCCAAATAGTGTAAGGCGGTGCTTTGCACCGCCTTACACTATTTGGGTTTTATGCCCTAACAAGAATGGCGATCGCCATTTATCATCATCTATAGAATTCTATAGCTGCCGTCACTTATGTTAGGACAAAATCAAACCCCAATAAGAGAAAGGTGGCGCTTCGCGCTGCCTTTCTCTTATTGGGGTTGATGTCCTGATACACTTGGCGATAGCTATTTTTACTATAGATACTGTTGAATTGTGGTGGCGAGCTGCTTGAGTTTGATTGGTTTGCTCATATAGTCAGTTGCGCCTGCTTCTAGACATTTCTCGCGATCGCCTGCCATTGCTAGAGCCGTCAGGGCAATAATCGGTAAGTCTAGCAGATTCTGGCTACGGATTAGTTTGATGGCTTCGATGCCATCCATACTGGGCATTTGGATATCCATCAGCACTAAATCTGGTTCCGATGAGAGCACCAAATCAACCGCCTCTCTGCCATCCTTCGCGATAATCAGTTGATAGCCCTTTGCTTGTAGATACGCAGAAATAGTAACAATATTTGCTTCGTTATCTTCCGCTAATAAAATTTTTGGTGGAGCAATGGTATCGTCGTTACTATCAAAGGTGGGCATAGGTTCTATAGGATCTGAGGATAATTTGGTGAGGTGGGCGGGGAGGGTGTCAGCAAGATAGGGAAGCGAAATCGTGAAGCTGCTGCCCACACCGAATTCGCTCGATGCATGAACATAACCGCCATGCAGTTCGACAATGCGTTTGACTAGGGATAAACCTAAGCCAGTACCCTCGTATTGGCGGTTAAGGGCGCTATCAACTTGGATAAAGGGCTGAAATAGTTTTTTTAGATTTTCAGGCGTAATCCCAATACCTGTATCGGTTACTGTAAATGTTACCCAGTATTTGGCGTTATCATGTCTACTTTCATTAATGTTGTTATTGATATTGGCATTAGGATTTGACTCTAGGCATACATCTAGGCTGATACGTCCACCCGATGGGGTAAATTTGACAGCATTGTTGAGGAGATTGATTAATACTTGGCGAATGCGTCGCTCGTCGATGATCAGATCTGGTAGTTGAGAGCCAATATTTAAAGTCAGTTGTAATTGCTTTTGGATTGCCTGTTGGGTGATAAAAACGATGCTAGCTTGACAGAGGTGATGGATGTTGGTTTGTGCAACTTCTAAGGTTACTTCGCCTGATTCGATTTTAGCGAGATCGAGAATGTCATTAATAAGTTCTAATAAATGGTTGCCACTCTTGTCAATTACTTGTAAGACATTTTGCTGTTGATCGTTGAGACTGCCAAATACTTCCTCACATAGTCCTTCGGTGATGCCCAAAATTGCATTGAGAGGGGTACGCAACTCATGGCTCATATTGGCGAGAAATTCGTCTTTGAGTCGGGTTGCACGGGCTAGTTCTTGGTTGGAGAGAGCTAATTGTTGGTTGGTGTGCGTTAGTTGTTGTTGGGCTGTTTGCCGATCGCTTAATTCGCGTTGGACTTGCTCAAATAGGCTTGCTTGTTGAATAGCGATCGCTAATTGATTAGCGATTTGTTGGAGTACCTGTGCTTCTGCATCCTGCCATACCCTTTTTTCTTGGCAAGCATGAACAACTAAAACCCCCCAAAGTTTATTGTCTTGGGAAGTATCAACCCAGCGATGATTTTCGCGATCATGTAGCTCCTGTAGGATGGGGGCGACGATTTTAGACTGGATCTGCCCTTCGCGGGAATAGTCCACTAAGCAATCTGTCCAGATATCATTCATGACATCGGGGACAATGCGGGGCTGACCTTGCCAGTAGCAATCGAGAATTTCTTGAGACCAAACTTCGTCATCCCAATGTTGATTTTTGAGACTGACAAACTCACTGGATACGCACTCTTCAACGATTTGACTGCGACCATCATGATAGAGACGGAAGACAATTACGCGATCGCATTGCAAGACATCTTTGACCTGTTGAGTTACAGTTGCAAGTATTTCATTGATATCGAGGGATTCGCGAATGCGTTGAGTAATTGCTCCTAAGGTGCGTTGTTGGTTGAGTTGTTGGGCAATAGCAGTTTCAGCTTGCTGACGGATCTTTAGCTCTATTTGGACTTGTTGATAGAGATTGGCTTGGTAAATGGCGATCGCTAATTGACTGGCAATTTGTTCTAATATGTCAATTTCTAATGCCGTCCATTCATAGGGTTTGCTATTGTGATACATCGCAAATAGTCCCCACAGACTATCACCCACAAAAATTGGAGTGATCACATAAGCTCTAGCTTGAAGTTTTTCTAACAGGTCGATATGGCAGAGTTGTAAGTCCGCTTGATAGATATCATTAACCGTCATGGTTTCATGATTGCGGAAGCGACCACCTTGGGTTTCTTGTAGATAGGTATCTTCCCAAATCTTGTTAACATTATCACCAACTAGTTCTACCCAACCATTGGTTCTAGATTCGACAATAAATTCACCACTCCAATCGGACTGAAAGCGATAGATAGCAACACGATCTACTTCTAATTGCTGCCTTACTTCAGTTACGGCTGTATGGAGCATATCGTCAACATCAAGAGATTGACGAATTGATTGGGTAATCGCCAAGAGCAGTTGTTTTTGCTTTGCCTGCTGTTGGAGTTGCTCTTCTATTAGTTTGCGCTCAGTAATGTCTTGATTCAGCCCTGTCAACTTAACAAGCTGCCCTTGGGCATCAAATTGTCCTAACGCCATCGCTCTGATCCAGCGCAATGCACCATCAGATCGACGAATCCGAAATTCCATATCGAATTCCTGTTTTTCCGCAACTACTTCCTGCAACCTTTGATTAATTACTGGAGCATCATCAGGATATACCTGTGCAAACCAATCTTGATAGGTGACAGGACGATCTAGATTTTGCAAGCCGTGAATCTCATAGGTACGTTGATCCCAAACTACTTCGTTCCCTAAATTCCATTCCCAAGTACCGATCGCTCCAGCCTGTAAAGATAGATTGAGGCGATTAGAAAGACTGCGGAGTTGATCTTCAGCTTGTTTGCGAGCGCTGATATCAATAATTACGCAAATGGTTTCATTATTGCTTCCTTGTAGTAATGCAGCTCCAATCAAAATTGCAACTCGACTACCATCTTTACGGTAATATTCTTTTTCCCAAGGAGAGATGTCACCATATTGAAGTAAACGTTTCATGCACTCAAAATCTTTAGCCAGATATTCTTCTGGTGTTATAGCCATCCAATCAATTGCCCCAGACTCTAGCTCTTGTCTTGTGTATCCAATCATCTCTAAGAAACGATCATTCGTATCGATAATATTTCCTTGGAAATCAGCAAAGATCATACCGACTGCTTTAGAATCAAACATCCGACGGAAACGTTCTTCGCTCTGGCGTAAAGCTTGTTCGATCTTTTTGCGATCGCGTATATCACGGAAAATCCCTTGAACAATTGGCTTGCCATCAAATTCGACTACTGAAGCAGAAATATCAACGGGAATGACTTCTCCATTCTTACTCAGGAAATTGACATCAAATACCTGAGCGCTCTCTTGCTTAGTGAACTGCTTAAAAGCCTCAATCAGATGTGGTAAATCTTCTGGAGGATGCAGTTGACTAAAGTGCATGGTGGCAAGCTCATCACGGCTATAGCCCAATAGATTTTCTGCCTTGCTGTTGACCTCTAAGATATGACCCTGCGTATCAGCTAATATAATCGCATCACTGGCTCCATCCATGAGGATGCGATAGCGAGATTCGCGTTCTTGGACTAATCGGTTGACTTGCTCCTCTAGTTCTATATTGATGCGTGCCAACTCTAGCTCAGCTTGTTTGCGATCAGTAATATCAAGGGCAATTCCAAACCATTGAATTTGCTGATCATTGATTCTTTCAGGATGGGCATTGGCTTGCACCCATTTAGTTTTACCCGATGGTGTAATAATTCGCCATTCGTGACGAAATGTTTGCATTGTGGCGATGCTTTGGTCTACAGCAGCTTGATAAGCAGCAATATCATCAGGATGAGATAGATTGAATATTAGACTCGAATCTGCAAGTATCGCATCAACTTCTATCTCCGTAATTTCCGATACCATTGGACTAGCATAGATAAACTGGATTGAGCCATCTGAATTTTGAATTGATGTATAGAGAGTTCCCGGTAAAGTTGCCGCAATTTTCTGGAAGCGAGCTTCACTTGAGGCAAGCTTTAGCTCATTGAGCTTACGATCGCTAATGTCGCGAGCAAGTAACAGTACTTCATCTTCGTTATAGGGAAAAACGCGCACCTCTTCAACGTGAATATTGTCTTCTGTCGAAAAATCCTGCTCATAGGTCTGCAATGACTGAGTTTGTAATGCTATCTCTATATACTCCATGCGTTGTCGTGCAATCTCAGGTGATAGAGTCTCTGATACATGGGTTCCACGTATATTATCTAAATTTCCCACAATGCGATGCTGATTAGGAATACTCGCAAACTCTAAGTAGATCCCTTCGCGATTAGTTCGCATAAATAAATCAGGTATTGCCTGAAGTAAGGCACGTTGATGGGCTTCATTTGCCTTGAGCGCCTCTTCTGCTTGCTTGCGATCGCTAATATCGGCAATCATCCCAATTACTGATATTCCCTCTCCTTCACTATTCATCAACCACTGATTACGATCTTCTACCCAAATGTAATGCCCTGCTTGATGTCTAATTCGATATTGCCCAAAAAATGGTGTTTTGTTAGTAAAGGATGGCTCAACTAGTTGCTGAAAACTGGCTTGATCTTCAGGATGAATTAACGCTAGCCAATCATTAAAAGTATTGGGCATTGATTCAAAGGAATAACCCGTAATCAACTCAAAATTTGCCCCCCAAACAATAGCATCATCCACATAATCATATTCATAGAGCATTTGACCACTTGCTCGTTCGGCGGCTTCGTAACGATTGCGCCATGTGGTCAATTCTACTAATTGATTTTGGACTTGTTGATAGGCGAGGGATTGCTGAATCGAGATCGCTAGTTGGATCGAGATATCTTGCAAAAGTTTTGCCTCATCTGTTTGCCAATGGCGATAGTCATCGCACTGATGAGCGATCAATAATCCCCATAATTGATCTGATAAGCAAATCGGAACAACGAGATTCGCTTTAACTTGATATTTTTCTAGTTGTTCAATGTGACAGGCGCTGTAACCAACGGTATAGATGTTATTTACTATGATGGGTTGATTTTGGTTATATAAAGCGATCGCTCGATCATGAAAACACAGGTCATTAATCTGATTGCCTAACGAAGCAATTACACCATCCTCCAATGATTCCGCGAGAATGATGCCACTCCAGTCAGGCTGAAACTGATATACCAATACGCGATCGCACTTGATAAATTCGCGTACTTCAGACACGCAGACATCCAAAATCTGTTGGAGATTGAGGAATTGGCGAATGTGCTCGGCAATTGTGGCGACTAGTTTTTCCCTTGCAACTTTGGTGATTAAGGAATTGGTGCGAACTTCGACTTCTTGCTTTAACTCAGTATTGCGGTTTTCTAGTAGCGCCATTTTCTCCGCTTCGAGCCGCGATACCTTACTTTCTAAAATCTCGGCTAAGTTATATAGCTCTAGAGGATTAAGAGCTTGCAACAAATTGCTCTGAGTAACAATTCCTAATAGTTCTCCCTGTTGCCCCGTAACCGCTAAGCGACGAATCAATTGCCTGTCCATCAACTCCTGCACTGACAATAGCGATTCATCAGGAGCGATCGCAAAAACTGGTGTACTCATCACTGACTCTGCTGTGCAAGTCGTGAGGTTTAAGCCCAATCCTTGAAACTGCACTAGATCTCTTTCTGTGACTAATCCCACAGGGCGTTGTAAGAGATGTTCAGATAAATTTTGAGCTTGAGGACTAATTGGCTCAACGATGATGACGCAACTGACATGATTTTTTGCTAACAGCTTGGCAATCTCTAGCATCGAACTCGTCGGCGTTGCACAAATTACATCTTGGGTCATCACATCAGCAACGATGCGTAACCGCAAGAGATTGACGGGTTTAAAGATTTGGCGCAAACTTTCGTGAGTAATCAGTCCCACGACGCAATTTTGATCATCGATGATGGGTAAATGGCGGATATGATGCTGCTGAAGTAAGTTGACTGTTTGTAGGATATCTGTAAAGTTTGCCTCATTAAGTGTGAAGACTGGAGATGCCATCACATCGCGGATGATCAGATGATCGAGGGAAATATATTTGGCACTGAGCTTGACAATATCACGCTCGGTCAGAATGCCTATGACATGTCCATCTTCTACCACCAACACACAACTTGAGCGCAATTCTGCATGTTGTTCATCGATCGGATTAAGCCCTGTATAGACGTTACATTGCGATCGCTCGTTAGTCATTTGGGCGATCGCATCTGTGACCATCGCATTAGGATTAACTAATAACGGATGTCGCACAATTGCTAATTTCAACTCAGAGGGTGTGAGTGTTGTTCCGTTCACAGATGCTTACCACCAGATGTTTAGCTATTTATAAAAAATTAGTTAAATTTAGTTCAGTTAAATTTGTTTATGCGAATTGCGCTCAATCCCAATATAGCTTTTGCCTAGCTTTTGCAATATTTAGAGTAAATCTAGCCGTTCTATCCTCCAACATTGTCCAATATTGATTGATATACAAATTCATCTGTAAATCAATATATTGAAATAATTCTAATTACACCGTAGCTTGCCAATGAGTAGCCATTTACAAGCGAAAGTATTATTTTGCAGCAAAGTTTTTGAGGTTGAACTTAACTACAGATAAATTGCATATTGCGATCGCTATTACGAGTATTACTAGTAAGTAGATGAGCATATTAAAACCTAAACCCAGAGATTGTTCCGCCCGCTGCGCGGGCGGAACAATCTTTTCGATTTTCAGTTTATTTATACCTAGCTACTTAACAAAGACGTAACTAGTATTTATTCCCCTATTCCCACCTATCTTTAATTTACCCTATCCTATACATATCTAGATCCTCTGCAAAAAGATTGATTGTTGCGGGAAACCCATAGAAAAATTTGAAGGCATAGCTAAGCCATGCCTTCAAATTTATTAAATAGTTAAGGAAGGACGGCGCGAAGCGCCGTCCTTCCTTAACTATTTATATGTAATACATTGTGGTGGCGATTTGGCGTTGGCGTTGGCGATCGCAAAGATCCTTTAATGTACAGCTATCTAAAACATGAGAAGCCGCCTTTTGAGCAGCCTCCCACGTTTCACGAATTACCAACAAAGATGCACTCTCTTGAACTGATTTGCTATTGTTCTCAGCGATCGGATCGTAACCTTCGATGCCCTGAATAATTTCTAATAAACTAATTTCCCAAGGCTCACGCGCTAAGATATATCCCCCTTTTGAGCCACGCTGACTTTTGACAAGTCCCTGACGCTTGAGTGTGGCAAGTAACTGCTCTAAATAGCGATCGGGGATATTTTGTTGATTAGCGATTTGACGAATTTGGAGAGGCTGATCGATCGCAAAATGATTCGCTAGCTCCAGCATAGCCAAGATTGCGTATTCACTCTTTAAAGAAAGTTCCACAACTGTCTATAACTCTTATTTTTGAAGGTTTTTTAAAGATTATTTAAAATTTAGGTAGTTGTAATCGATAACCAAAGGCGTTAGTCGAGAATCGACTACTGCATCCTATGATACTACGGCATAGCACTGTAAATTCTGGATTTAATTGCGATTTTGAAGCACTGCGCGTCGCGCAGTGCTTCAAAATCGTTTTAACTATCTTGGTGTAAATGGCTGGATATAGCGACTATTAGCACGGACAAAGCAAACATCTTCAACATTTTTGCCTCGTACTGGCATCCAAGGTCTACCATTTTTATCTAGAGCATTAACTAAAACTTCATCGGAGCCACCGCGATAAACCTCTACTTCTAGCAATGAGCCTGCCCCATAGATTCGCATTACGGGACTATCCAGACTTGCCGATCGCCTACAGTTTAGCCCATCAACCCTTACTAGCCATAGAGATCCTGCCGATAGCTTAGAATCCCTATTAGCCGCCTTCACCATTGTTTCATTTCTAAAGTAGTTACCTTGAATGTCAGCTTGCACTTGCGCTTGGACTGCGGCTGGCAAGACTCCAAGGAGCAGCATAGAATAGGTCAGAGATTGAAAAAATTGCTTGGAAAGAGTTTTCATAATTAGGCGATCGCAGGATGGGCAGTGGTTTGTATGGGTAGTTCTAAAAATGCGATGACGGTAGCTAATTTGACGCAGGCAATTACGCTTTTGTTGCGCGAAGAAATTGGCATTGTGCGCGTGACGGGGGAAATTTCAGGCTTTACGACGGCTGCTTCTGGACATCGCTATTTTACCCTTAAGGATGAGTCGTCTCAGATCGACTGTGTGATGTGGGCAAGCCGCAGTTTGTCCTTCCGTCCTAAAAGTGGAATGCAGGTCGTCGTACAAGGACGATTAACAGTATATGCTCCGCGTGGGCGCTATCAAATCGATTGCGATCGCATGACTGCTGCAGGTGAGGGTGATTTATATCTAGCCTTTGCCGCACTTAAGGAAGAATTAGCAGAACGTGGCTATTTCGATCCTGAGCACAAACGCGCTATTCCCAGCTTGCCCCTCAAAATTGGTGTCGTCACTTCGCCAACGGGAGCCGTAATTCAAGACATTCTCAGCACATTAAATAGGCGATCGCCCCATTGTCAGATTTATCTATGTCCTGCAACTGTCCAAGGTGAAACTGCCCCCGATGAGATTGCGAGTGCGATCGCTACTTTGCAAACCACAGATGCCGATGTTTTGATTGTGGGGCGTGGTGGTGGTTCCATTGAGGATCTGTGGGCATTCAATACCTCACCTGTAGCTGAAGCTATTTATCATTCGCGGATTCCCATTATTTCCGCAGTGGGGCATGAGACGGATTTTACGATCGCTGATTTTGTCGCCGATTTACGAGCAGCAACACCGACGGCAGCGGCGGAAATTGTATCTCAATGCGATCGCGATACGCTTTTGCAACAGCTTGACTTTTGGGAAAATCGCCTCACTCGTAGCGTGCAGCAAGAAATGCATAATTATCGTCAAAGGTTAAATTCCCTCACTAATAGCTATGCTTTGCAAAACTTTAGCGATCGCCTCCATGATCGCGCTCAACAGTTAGACGAAGCCGAGCAATCAATGCAAAAGTCACTCGCTCGTCATCTCCGCCAATCCGTGACTAAACTCGATAGTATTACCGCCCATTTGCGATCGCTACATCCCCTATCCCCATTACAGCGTGGTTTTGCGCTACTAAAAGTAGGCGATCGCTTACTTCCTAATGAGCAATCTCTCTCGGAGTTTGCGGGGACATTTGCTAAAGTGGAAATCGTGAGAAGTTCTGAAATTGCCCAAGTTAGCATTGAGAAAGTAATCGAGAAAGTATATGACCGACCTGAATGATGTCAAAAAAAATCTAGAAGAGCTATCCTTTGAGGAACAATTGCAACGTCTTGAAGAAATTGTGGAAATTCTCGATGATGGAGAAGCTGCTCTCGATGAAATGTTGGCGCTTTACGAAGAAGGAATGCAGCGATCGCAGTATTGCCGTGAATATCTAGAAAAAGCCGAACAGAAAGTTACGCTGATTCAAAATTCCTAACTATAGCCATAGCCAAGTAAGTTAAGACATTAAACCCAAAAGAGAGTTGCGGCGCTTCGCGCCGCAACTCTCTTTTGGGTTTTGTCATAAAACTGGCTATGGCTATAAAGCGACAACTTTGCAGAGCTTGGCGATTTTTTAATCCAGTTAACCCATCATGCTCTGAGTCATTCATTTACATATCCCACTCCAATATCCATCAAGTTGAGCTATACCTCCAAATGTCATGACTTTCTCTAATGTCATAAAGTAAGCCCATGCTAAACCTAGAGAATTGCTCTCCAAATCAAAAACTTCTATCTCATATCGATTATATAAATTCTCAGAATTTGGGCGAGTACTTTGATAATCTTCTAACTCATCCAGAGATTCCAAAATACTAGCCTCAGGAAATGAGAGTAAATAGCCCTTAACAAGAGAATGACCAATAATCATGGCAGGATATCCCATTGGCAGGGCAAATAATTCTCCATAGGCGATCGCCTGTTGCTGTGCGATCGCTTTACCTGCACAATATGCTGCATAGTTAGACTCATGGGGCTTGAGGGTTCCGTAGACAAAAACATTACAGAGATCTGTATCTGGATTATTAGTCATAAATGTTTCACTAGGTGAGTATGGGAGGTATAGCTGCCGCCAAGTGTATCAGGACATAAAACCCAAGAATAGGAAGGCGGCGCGAAGCGCCGCCTTCCTATTCTTGGGTACCGCAGGTATACTTCGCGCCGCCCATACTCACCACAATAAATCCTTAGTGCTTGTTGGTTGAGTGAAGCTGCAAGCTGTTTCTACTTTATGCTGATGTGATCGCCTCTACATCAAAGTTAGAATCTAGGTTAGAGGTAGGGGACTTGCGGATAAAAAATGTCCCACCAAAGTTATCTAGCTTCGGCTTCGCTCAGCTAACGTTGGCTGAGCGGAGTCGAAGCCACAGGTACTTTAATTAATGGCAAGTCCCCAGCTTTTTCGCCTTAGACGAGAAAAGCTACCTCTGATTGAAAAGCGCTATAACATAGAATTTAATCGCCGCCCAGAAGATTAGCCATAGGAACCAGCATCGATGAGTAATGACAAAGATAGTTTTAAGGACAAATTTGCTTTTAAAGTCGAAGGCTTGGAATCTCTAGTCGATGATGTCAAACAGTTGCTCAATCTTGACCAACTCATCGATCTGGCGCAAAAGTTAGATGAAAAGCAAAAAGCAGGCGAAATTCATACTGAGGTCAATGTTACCTCCCGTCCACTATCCAGCATTCCCCGTCGCGGTAATATCCCCCGATCGCGTGTGACTACCGTATCAGGAGGCGATCGCGAAGTCACATCTCCTGATGTCGTCAAACCTGAACCACCTCAAGATATTGCTGCCAAAAATAAGCCCCAAGCGATCGCTGAATTAGTGGGCGGTTTAGGTGATACCTTAGCGCAGTTACGAGATTTAGTAGAAATCCCTCTCAAGCGACCTGATGTACTCGCTAAATTAGGACTAGAACCACCCAAAGGCGTGCTACTAGTTGGTCCCCCTGGTACAGGTAAAACCCTCACAGCGCGATCGCTAGCGAATGTTTTGGGCGTAAATTACATTGCGATCGTTGGACCTGAGATTATTAGTAAATACTATGGTGAAGCTGAAACTCGCTTGAGACAAGTTTTCGAGAAAGCTGCTAAATCTGCTCCCTGTTTGATTTTTATCGATGAAATTGATGCTCTCGTTCCCAATCGGTCTAATGTGGAAGGAGAGGTTGAGAAAAGACTGGTCGCACAGTTACTCGGCTTAATGGATGGATTTGCGGAAACTAAGGGAGTGATCGTCTTAGCTGCAACTAATCGCCCCGATGCGATCGATCCTGCCTTACGTCGTCCGGGGCGCTTTGATCGAGAAATTATATTCCCAATCCCCGATCGCAAAGCTCGTCGCGAAATTCTCGAAATCCATACGCGATCAATGCCTGTGACTGGTGATGTGGATTTAGATGATATTGCCGATCGCGCCTATGGTTATGTGGGAGCAGATATTAAGGGGCTGTGTCAAGTTGCGGCGACTAATGCACTGCGGCGACAGGTCGCAAGTGTGGCGGATATCCCTGAGAATCTAGATGTGAATCGTGAAGATTTTGAAGTTGCGCTCAAACAAGTCCAACCTGCCGTATTGCGATCGCTCCAGATTCAAGTTCCTAAAGTCCTATGGGCAGAGATTGGTGGACTCGCCAAGGTGAAACAGACTCTCCAAGAAGCGGTGGCGGGAGCCTTGGTCGATCCTGCACTCTACGCCCATACTCGTGCCAAGGCTCCACGCGGCGTGTTGCTCTATGGACCTCCCGGCACAGGCAAGACTCTGCTCGCAAAAGCGATCGCTACCCAAGCCCAAGCTAACTTCATTTCCGTTGCAGGTTCCGAGTTACTTACTAAATGGGTAGGAGCCTCTGAGCAATCGATCCGCCAACTATTCGCGCAAGCAAGACAGGCTTCTCCCTGCGTGATTTTTATTGATGAGATTGATACCCTTGCACCTGCGCGAGGTAGCTATCAAGGCGATAGTGGTGTTAGCGATCGCGTCATCGGTCAGTTACTCACCGAACTCGATGGCTTGCAATCAGCAGAGGGGCTACTTGTGATCGGGGCAACTAATCGCCGTGATTTTATTGATCCTGCGTTATTGCGATCGGGACGAATTGAACTGCATATGATGGTGGATTTACCTGACATCGATAGTCGTCGTTCGATTTTGGAAGTGCACAATCGCGATCGCCCCCTTGACGCTCATTTAGATTTAGGAATCTGGGCAGAACGCACAGAAAATTGGAATGGAGCCGATCTTGCTTTCTTAAGTAACCGTGCTGCGATTTTTGCGATTCGTCGTCACCAGTGTGATGCTTCCAATCTACTCGAAAATTTACGGATTATGAATGAAGATTTTGAAAAAGCCTTTATAGAACTTCTCGAACAACGTAGTTAACGTCAGTTCGGGTTAAGCTGGCAAATTTTAAAAGACCAAAAGTAAAACCCTTGCGTAGCAAGGGTTTTACTTTTGGTCTTTGAGAGAGGGTTTGCATAGCAACCCCTCTCTCAAAGCCAGTTTCAAATTATCCCTAACTCGCTTGAGAATTAATATTCAAATACCCAAATTGCCCAACCTTTCTTGATGGTTGTGATCACATAAGCTACTGAAAGACGACTAGTTATTTTTTCTACTTCATTCCAGTCAAAGCTGGTACGAAATAGGCTGTAAGTAAAACTGTTATAGGTAATTGCGGCAACAGGCTTATCAAAGTCATCTACCTTAATGTGCTTATATTTAATTTCAGCAGGCAAAATTACAAAGTCTGACTTTTTCCCTCCTAACCTAAATAGTTCACTTTCTTCTAATCGAGTGTTTTGTGGATTATTCATAAATGTTTACCTAAATGAGATGGAGAAAGATAATAGAAGTCTTGGATTAGGATGAATGCCATGCAGCGCCCCACCTTATCAATACATGCTGCATCTCTATCCAGTTTAATATAACTTAACATCAGTTCGATGAAAGCGCAAAATTGTAAAAAGCTCAAAGCGCTTTTTACAATTTTGTGCCATTTACATTAACTTAACATCAGTTCAGACTCACATTCTGCAATTCAGCCATAGTTTTCTGAACATCGATCGCAATTTGCAAGGTCGTATCAAAAATTCGCCCATATTCCTGAGCTTTTTCGCCCATCTGCATGGATTCAAAGGCAGTTAAATCAATATCAAAGTGGTCGGGATGAAAATCAGGATGTTCTCGCAAGATCCGTTCAGTTTTTAATGCTCTGACAATATCATTTCGCGTCATGCGTAAAGCGGCGATCGCTGATTCACGCGACTCTAGCTTAATGGTATTGCCTGCCTCCTGCAATTGGTCAAACACATCAATACCCCGCACTGCCTTATTGCATTTATCCACTTCCGTAAATAGGCGCATCACAACTCGCGGAATTTGCCATGTTGATTGTTTTGACTTTTTCCACCTCTGATCAATCCACTTAATTAAAAACCAAGCCAAAACTCCACTAGTGATCGCCAAAATCAAACAAAGGCAAATTAACCCCAAGGGAGCACTCATCAGGACATATAGGGAGTAAATCGCCGAAACTAAGGCAGTCCCAAAGCAGACAACCGTAACTTCTGCAAATTCAATTGCTACACCCAAGGCTCCTAATAATAGGCTAATCAGAAATATAGTTCCTGCTAACCGCAATGCAGGTAAAAAAATACTCGCAAATAAGGCAAAAGCGATCGCACCAACCCCAAAGGCGATCGCCCGATGGATCATGATCTGTCGTGGAGTCAACTGATGTGATTGCAAAATCTTTTGGCGATCAAAACCAGTCAATTCCAAAAGTTCCGCTTCAGAAATTAATAACCGCTCCAGATCAGCTCTCATAAATTTAGCTATTTATCATTGTGATGGTAATGCAAAAAGGGATTTAGAAATAAACCAATTTTTGTGATGCGGTTTTGCCGCACCACAAAAATTGGTTATGTTATGTTCTTTGTTGCATTACACCAATTTGCAAATTTCCAAGGTGTGAATCTAGCCTAATAGCTGAATATCACTAAAGATGATTTCATAGTTCTTGGTTTTGCCTTGCTCATTGGATTGCACGACCTGCTTGGTCATCACATAGTAATTGCCCACCTTTTCGTAAATATCTTCAAAGCGAGCTTGACGTACAATTTCATCATTCATGGGATTACGGAAAACCGCGGTATAGAGTGAAGAAATGTAGCCTTCACCTGTATCTAAATGACCAAGGTGATTAATCACAAAGCCAATTCTACCCATCACGCGACTTACCATCGAGATCTCATTACCACGTACCTTGTAATTCGATCCCATCGAATCACCAGTTACCAAAATTTCCACAGCTCCTGAATCATCGGTTTCACCAAAGGCAAAGCTGGACTTACCATGAGCTTCTTCAAAGGTTTTGCGTTTGCGATGGGTGACGACATCCCTCAGTTGGTTGTAGAGCCATTCTTGACCTTCATCAACGGATACGGTCTTTTCTTCGCCACTAGGAGTGCGGCTGGTACGCTCAACCAATTGTGGCTCATCCATACTGACTTCCACAGTTAGATCGCCATTGATGCGGGCTTTACCTGTACGAGTCACACCATCGATCGCTACCGATACATTAGCGGTCAGTCCTGGGAAGCTACTATCCCATGTATATCGATTTTCATAAGCCGCCTGAAATAAATCGCGAGCCTTAGTATCGAGTTTAGTGTCTGATGCTGTTGTAACCATTTTTTGTTAAAAGTTTTGAAGGTTCTTATATTTTACCTATATAGTCCATATAGCGGTTAAGTAGCTGGGCTAAAAGCTCAAAAGCTATGGTGCAGGCGCAGTCTGCGCCATAGCTTTTGAGCTTTTATACTTAATATTTTACTTACATTTGCTTAGAACATAAAACCCAAATAAGTGAAGGCGGCACGAAGTGCCGCCTTCACTAGAATGGAAAAGCCATTCTTTGGAATAACTTCAATTTAATTTCCGGGGGTAGGTTTGAGTGTGAATAGGAAGTCTAAACGGGTGGTCTTAGAGTCCACATTAGTGGAAGTCACTGCAATACCGTTAATTGCATCCAGAACTGCCCGAACTTCGGTAAAGTTAGGATTGGACTTGACTTCGGGAGGTAATAGGCGATCCGCAAGGGTTAGGGCTGTGGTCATATTCAAATAGAAATAACCACCGTTGGATTTAGGAAGCCCAGTTGTGAGAATTTGGAAAGGACTGCTTGCAGGTAGGCTATTGGCAGGCTTGGGGACAAAGGTATCGGCGAGATCACCCATTGCCCAGAAGACGAAATTGTTATCTAAAGTGCCACGGGTTGCGACATTAGTATTGGCGATCGCCCAAGTGACTACAGATTTATCACCAATTTGTTTTTGCTTTAACTCAACGCCTTTGGGTAATAGTCCGCTCGAAGACTGAGCCGCTTTATCAATTTTGTCGAGAGCGGTTTGGGCAGCATTCTGATCACTAGCTTGAGCGATCGCGACAAACCCAAATCCGGGGCTAACGAGAATACCTTGATTATTGGGAATTGCCGCGATCGCAAACTCACCATTCATCCATTTGAGAATATCTTGATCAAGATCTAGCTTTGTCGCATCTTTAACACCTTTACGAATCTGATCAATCAATTGGGATGAACTCGCATTTCCCTTCGCTTGAGCAACTAGCGATTGCCAAGATTGATAGAGGTTTACACCTGAAGCTAATAGAAAAGTTTCCTGTGGCAATAGATTAAGAACTTTCGCTTCGTTATTAACTAATGGATTGGAATTATCATTCTTGAGATAAGTATTAATCTCAAAGCGTAAACCTTCCTTTTGTGTACCACCAGTGAGGGTCATCGCATCCAGTTCCCGTCGAGACTGGGTGATAGCAGACTCATTCAAATTCAGCTTTGCTTGAGAACCAATAAATTCAAGAGCTACTTGTCCATCGAGATAAACCTGTAGCAATGGTTCAGCAATTTTAGTCTGATTCGCTGAGCCGTAGATTTTGGCAAAGATGGGTTTCTTGGCGAGGGAAGGATTGCTGCCTTTGTAAGTATCGATCGCCTGTTGAATTAAGTTCGGACTTGTGGCGATCGCTACATATTGCCCACCAATATCTGCTGTGACTACGCTGTTGTTGGGATCACGGGTTGGAGACTCATAATAGGTGACATCTTTGTACTGCTTGGGGCTAAACCTTGCCCCCTGTTGGGTCAAAGCTTCACGATATTTTGATAAAAAGGCTTCGGATTTGCTGCGATCGCGAGTTGGGGCAATCACCAAGGTTGCCGCAGGTGCTTGGGGCTGGGCAGCATTGGGAACGAGTGCGGTCATGATGTAGCCCTCTAGCCAAGGCTGGACATCACGGCTATATTCAGTCTTACTTTGCACTAATAAAGAATTTAGCGGTGACTTGGTAATTCCTTCACCCAGTAGCTTTTGGGAAGCAGGTGTACCAAACTGGGCTAATTTATTCCAAGGCTCAGATTTGGTGTTAAATGCCATAACTACCTGTGCTTCTTGGGGGATCACTGCCGCCGCTCCTAAAATCCCTTTCGTTGCTTGCGATCGCTGAGCAAAATAGAAATAGGCTCCCCCTGCTCCTGCGGCAACTACAGCAGCTCCGATGCCTAGATAGATCAGCGTCGATTGTTTTTTTTGTGCAGATTTGTTGATTCTAGATGACTTCGACATTGGTATGGAATAAACCTAAAAGTTGCAAGACATTAAAATAGAAGAGCGCCAAGTCTCCATCAAGATACTACAGAATTGGGTACAGGCGATCTAAATAGCGACTTGTTGTAGTATTGCAGCTTTTATTTGACTTAAGTAGCTCAGCATTGTTATCAACTAACCGACATATTGTTGTACCGCTCGAGTAGTCCTAAAAAGGAAAGGATTTATTGAGGTAGTGCTAAGGGCGGCGCGAAGCGCCGCCCTTAGCACTACCTGCCTGCATAGGGGGCGGTACAACTTAAATCAAATAAAAGCTCAAAAACCTTGCTGAGATTGATTTTTGTTTGAATAACTATGCAAGTTTAAATGAAAAGATGAGCAGTGTTGCCTTATGGTGTCAGGTATAGCCTATTAAGACTTTGAGTAGTACAGCAATATTTTTGAAAGCGGCGCTTCGCGCTGCTTTCAAAAATATTGCTGGGTTGTAATTAAGCGCAAAGCGCTGTATGCGTTTTTAATCAACTAAAGCATCGCTATATAAACTTGAAGTATAGCTGCCGCTAAGTGTAAACCCAAGAATAGGAAGGCGGCGCTTCGCGCCGCCTTCCTATTCTTGGGTTTTGCGTTTGTCCTAACACAAGTGACCGCAGCTATAGTACAGAGAAATTCTTGAAAGTTAGACGAAACTGGACTTTCAAAAATTTCCCTGATTTTCTAATTCATTAGACCAGAATTTATACATTAAAAAACTGTTATAGCCTGTAAGGTAAAGCTTTAGCCTTCTAATTTCGTAGTTTATTGGTATATGCTTTATGTTGATTTTGATATTGAGGAATTAATTCGCCAACAACTAATTTTTTACTCAGTTAGTAAAAATTTTGCGATCGCCCGATCCCATAATTTTTTAAATAAAAAGTCAACTTTTCGATCCTTCTCACTAGAAAATTTAATTTCTAAGACGCATGGATGGCAAATGGATACAGATAACCTAGCTGTTTATAGCCTTGTTGAACAATTACGTGGCTATGGACGAAAACAATTTACTGGCAAACTAGAACTTCACAGTGTCAAAGAATATAAATGGAGTATTTACTATTGCCATGGCAGATTGGTGTGGGCTTCTGGGGGTGTTCATAACCATCGACGTTGGCGACGATTAATAGGGCAACATAAATTACAAATCGACTTTAACAAAATATCTCTGCGTACTGCCGAGGAAATTAGACTATGGGATTACCATGTGCTAGTGATCCTCATGAAACGGATGGTCTTATCTCGTGAGCAAATCTCGCCAATTATTGAAAGCTTTGTGCATGAAGTATTATTTGATATCATCCAATGTGCGGCAAACGAAAGAATCACCTATTACTGTGATTTTGAAGATGAAATTACACCTGTGATCGCTTTAATCCATGCCGAAAATGCTATTGAGCAGGCTCAAGAAGATTGGATTACATGGCGTAAATTAGGAATTGCTGACTTTTCGCCAAATCTATCGCCTTGGATTAAGCGTCCTGAACAACTTAAAGAAGAAGCATCAGACCTGACCTATAAAACTTTAATTACGATCCTTGATGGTCGGCGATCGCTACGAGAGTTATCGACATGGATGAAAAAGGATTTACTCACTCTTGTTCAGTCTCTGATGGTCTATTACCATCGGGGACTGATTGGGCTAGCCGAAGTTGCTGATATTCAAGCTCCTATTCCTGCGATCGCGACAAACAGAGAACCCAGCACTGAAGCTACACAATTGACCGAAAAACGACAAGAGCAAAAAGCCATTTTGTCTCGTCCCCTCATTACCTGTGTGGATGATAGCAATCAAGTATGCGCGACAATTGAGCAGATTGTTACAGGCTTTGGCTTTGGCTTCCTAGGAATTAAGGAATCAATCAAGGTCTTACCTTTACTGATTGAACATAAGCCTGAAATGATTATTTTGGACTTGATCATGCCCATTGTGGGGGGGTATGAACTTTGCACCCAAATTCGCCGTATTCCAGAGTTTAAGGACACACCGATTTTAATCCTAACCAGTAATGATTCCCTCATTGATCGAATTAGATCCCATTTTGTCGGCGCTACTGCCTTTATCTCCAAGACATCGGGCAACGAAAAAATTGGTGAACAGATCAAGAGATATCTACTTAATGCTAAATCTGATTCTGAAGAGAAAGTCTTTATTGATGATTTACCCAGTTAAGATTTTAGAGTTACCGTGATTTGCGTTCAAGAATAAACCAAAATATTGTCATCTTTAGTCCTATCAATCTAGATAGAAACTGATATGTTGAATTTACTATATCTCTTCCCCAAAGATAGTTCTAATAAAGAACCTTTGTCCCCATTGACGCAGCAGTTGTTGAGACAACAGACTTTTTCTGCAAATCAGCCAAGTACAATTGTGCAAGATTTTGAAGCAGTGATTGAGTTTTTGCAACTGCACAAAGTTTAAGTGAGTGCAAATCAACATGCGATCTCTCCCAAATATCTTGCCGAGATTAACAGTCGCCTCAGTCATCCCATCACTATCGATTTTCAGCGTCCGAGTCAGAAGTCCTATCCCTATATCCACGGACTTTTCTTGCTTTTGAGGGCTTCAGCGATCGCGCAGGTACAACTAGACAAAAAGAAGAATATATTACGCATTGATTCTCAAGTTTTAAACTCATGGCAGAGATTAAGCGCGATTGAGAAATATTTCAATCTGCTTGCTACATGGATTTACTATGCCAGTGAAGACATCATGGAAGATACGAGACGAACTTTCCCTGAATGGTTCTATGTTTTTAACACTTGGGATCAGTTACAAAAAGAGGATTTAGACTTTACAGAGGGTACTAAAAATAACGAATGGTTGAGCCGCCTGAAGCTCCATAACCTTGCCTTATTAGATTTGTTTGGATTTGTAGAACTAAAAGATGCTGCTCCTTTAGTAGGTAAAGGATGGCGGATAATCAAGGTCAAAGCTTTACCGTTTGGTAAGGCAATTATGGAATTGTTGAGTAAAACTAATTGAAAAAAGGGACTGATTGGTGAATCGGATAATGAGTTTTTAGAGCTGTTAGCAGAAGAGACTAGCCAAAACCTCAACTTAGATATTGTTATGCAGCAATCGACTCCTACCGAAATTTTGCAAGAGGAATTTCAAGCCCTCGATTTATTTCCTGAATGGGAGAAAAATTTGCAATTACCTGAGCCTGAAGCTCGAAATGGGATCTTCATCTTTAAAGTATCCCTGCAAATCCATATTCCAAAATCTAAGGATAAATTTTCTACAGAGACTATCTGGCGCAAGATTGCGATTCCTTCTCATCTCACGCTCTATGATTTGAGTTCCGCAATTCTCGAAGCCTTTGATTTTGATAACGATCATCTCCATCAATTTACCTACAAAGATCGTCAAGGCTTCCAAAAGAGTATTTATCATCCTTATACTCAACATGGTGAAGATGATGGCTTTACCGATGAGATTCTGCTGAGAGACTGGCAAGTTAATATTGGCGATCTCATTACCTATGTGTTTGATTTTGGCGATTGGTGGAAATTTAATGTGGTCTTAGAAAGTATTGAAGAACCTGATCCTAAACTTAAAAAACCTAAGGTAATTGAGCAAAAAGGTAAAGCTCCAGCGCAATATTCAGATGATGATGACTACTAGCGGCTGCTTGTTAAGGCAGAGGCAATTCATAAATTGCCTCTGCCTTGACGACATACTTCTAAGCGATAAAGCACTATATCTACTAAATTAAAGCCATCCCAAAAAAATAAACTCGGTAAATGTCCGCGTGGAGCCGCGATCGCAAAGATCAGATTTTCATATTTGCGCCAGACCTTTGGGGACAAGCTGAAATTGAGCCATTTGGATCTGCGCCATCCGACGCGATCGCTAAACTTCTCATAGATATTTGCAAATTCCCAATAGGTAGATTCTTCATAAATCAACCTTCCACCGATACTCTTCCAAATTTGTTTTTGAGTGCTCCATCCAAAGTGCTGATTACTAAACTCCATCCATGCTTGATCGATCGCCATCCAAACATCACAGGCGATATTATCGATATCCTCGGCAGTGACTTCAGAGATTTTATGTTTGTCAGCAAGTTCCAAAATGATTTTATTTGTGAGGCGATCGCTTTCTTGCCATTGACCTAAACTGAGCAATTCTTGAAGTTGTTTAATTTGGGCATAAGCTTGGGAATAACTTTGAATATAGGAACTAGAACGAGGAGCGATCGCACTAACTGAAGATAGATTTAAAGATTGCAAATCTTGCAATACCTCATTAGCAGAACGATAACGATTGGCAATTGCTCTGGCTAAGAGGCGATCGAGAATATTTGCCAAATGACTAGAAATCGGAGCTTGCAACTTTTCGCGCCAAATCCAGCGATCGCTAACATCGTCATACAGATCAAAAGGCGAAATCCCCGTTAATAAATGAATACAAGTTACTCCCAAACTATAAAGATCACTTTGAGGAACAGACTTACCTCTAGCTTGTTCGGGTGCTATATATTCTGCACTCCCGATTAGAGTCCCTGTACGACTTGCAGTATCCGTAGTAAAAGCTTTAGCCGCACCGAAATCGACTAAGACGAGATTGGTAATTGGTGATTGGTGATTGGTAATTGGTAATTGGTAATTAGATTTTTTCCTTTTTCCTTTTTCCTTTTTTCTGACAATATTGTCTGGCTTTATATCGCGGTGGATGACTTGGCGATCGTGGATGAATTGCAAAACAGGGAGAATATTTTCTAGGAGTTGATAAATCTGAGTTTCGCTAAAGATGCCTTGACTCTGCAACTCGTTATAGAGATTTTCGCCTTCGATGAGTTCTTGTACTAAATAGAGACATCCCTCTTCTTCAAAGTAGGCGATTAATTCGGGGATCTGCGGATGCGAGCCAAGGTCTTTGAGTTGGGACGCTTCACTTTCAAAAAGGGCGATCGCTTTTTCCATTAACTGTGGCTCTTGAAATTGCGGCAAAAATTGCTTGATCGCGCAGGGTTGCCCCAAGCGTCCGAGATCGACTGCGCGAAAAGTCCGTCCCATTCCGCCCTGCCCAATTAAAGCGATCGCCTCATATAAACCCTTAAGTCGCAAATTTTTACCGCAATTCATGCAAAATCTGCATCCTTCAGGATTGTTTGGCTTCTGACAGCTAGGGTTGAGGCAGTAGGGCATATTTCCGACGGTAGATTTACATTTGTTTATAAAAAATGTAAAGTTTAATTAATTAATATAAAGTTAGCACTCACTCAACTTCTGTAGGAAAGCAATTCATCATGGTATCTACACCAACCAAGACCCCAATTAGCGATAACGATACTTCCGAAGCAGTTACCCCAGTCGGTCTTAATGTAAATCCTACAGGGGCAGGCGTATTTGGTTTCAGTAACTTTGCCGAAACTTGGAATGGACGCATGGCAATGATCGGCTTAGTTGCTGGTTTTGCGAATGAGGTGATTACAGGTAAAGGTATTCTCGCCCAAGTCGGTATTACGGGTGGCATCAGCGTTTTGTTTGCCTTATTTTTTACTGGTTTCACAATCGCCACATTGCTCGGCTATTACACAGTCAAAGCAACTAGAAACTCATAGTACACTGTTTATATAAAATTGCTATTTTCAAACACGAAAGGCAACACAATGTGTTGCCTTTCTTATTTATCTCTAGATTTTTTGTAAAAAAATAATGCTTATAAGATTTTATTTAATAGCTACTTCACTTAGTAATGACTAGTAGCTTATCAATTCCCAAAAATTTAAATTATTTGCTTTCATTTTTATTTGATCCATTAATTTGTTTTGAGAGATCAGGAATAGATTTAGGATCAAATCCTAATCTAATAAAACTAACATTATTCATTTGTTTGTCGATATAATGAATAAACTCATCAGGTGTTAATTTGTTTGAAGAAATTGTTTCGCCTGTTGCTAAATAACTTAAATACTCATTTCTTAGTGATAAATAATTGATATAAATAGTTTGACTAGCCTCAAGATTATCTTTTTGTTGAAATGCTAGCGAGATATTGCCATAGAAAATCAAAACTCCGCTAGCTACGATAAATACATTAATAATCGCATTATTAACCCTTTCCCAACCTGACTTACTAATAAAGAAAAGGCTAAGAGCTGCTATAGCAGCACATGATACCATCATGGATAGAGAGATATAATATTGCTTATAGAAAAACCCCATTATTTTTGCGTGTTTCTCAGACAATATTTCAATTTGTTTTAGTTGTTCTAGCAATCTGTTTTTTTCACTTGGCTTGGCTTGAAGGATGGGAGCCGCAAGTTCTAATTTTTCAACATTTATCTTTTCAGGAATATATCCCCATTCTTTCTCCCATAAACTACCAAATATAAATATTATCAACCACCAAAAAAAAGCAAGTGCTATTAGGGAAGATGACAAAGCAATATGTCCTGCTATTGTAGGCTGACATCCTTTTTCTTTAGAAATTGCCCATGACAACCATTTAGGAATATGGTGTATACCTATATCTTCTTTCTCTTGTGACATGAAACAACCTCTTGCAACATGAAACATTTTGTCTGTTAATTTGGCATTGGTCAGCTAATCGGGGATAGGTACTGAAACGTCCATTTCATGCTGACAAGAACGGCGCAAATACGTCGATCACGCTTTAACTGTTCAGTGCCTGTTAATTTATAGCTAGTATCTTAGTACTCGATTATAAATTTAATAATTTAGAATATAAGAGTTTTCTCATCTCATAAAAACTATAGTATCGCTGTTTTACAAATAGTTTGTTATGTGATCACATTTTGTAATACCTAGTAAATTCAGGTTAAGTGTATGCATAGAAGATGCTGAACACTTAAATAGTGATTAGTGTGTTTGTGTTTTCTTATCGTCATGGCATAGAGGGAGAAACTATCAACCAATAGCTGACCAACGCTAACTTTGTTGTATTAGTCTCATTTTTTATGTATGAATTTTTAAATTTGCGAGTATAATTTTGAAAACGATTATCATTTTTTGAGCAATCTATGCTTGAAGTGCAAAACCTATCTGTGAAATATCGCGAAGTGACCGCACTATCGAATATTTCCTTTACCCTTAGTTCTGGTTCATTAGTGGGATTGATCGGGGCTAATGGTGCAGGCAAAAGCACGTTACTTAAAGCAATGCTGGAATTAATTCCTGCTCAAAGCGGTCAGATTTTTTATCACGAACGTCCTCTGAAGCAGCAACGTCACAAAGTTGCCTATCTGCCACAGCGATCGCAAATTGATTGGGACTATCCTGTGACTGTGTGGAATGTGGTGATGATGTCACGGACGATGCACAGTGGTTGGTTTGGTCGGACAAGTCGCCAATCTCAGGAAATTGTCAAAGCTGCCTTAGAACGAGTCGAGCTTTACGATTTACGCGATCGCCCGATTAAAAATCTTTCAGGTGGGCAGCAGCAACGGGTATTCTTAGCGCGAGCCTTGGCTCAACAGGCGGATATTTTGTTGTTGGATGAGCCTTTGACTGCCGTTGATAAAAAGACCGAGGCGTTAATGTGGCAAATTTACAACGAGTTAAGACAAGAGGGTAAAACCTTACTAATTAGCTGCCATGAATGGGGTAGTACCCTTGATCGCTACGATCAGTTGTTATTGCTAAATCGTCATTTAGTCGCCAGTGGTACACCTCGACAGGTGTTAACTCCAGAAAATATTCAGAGTGCCTATGGTGGAGCGATCGCCCCAAGTACGCACGACGATCATTCTGAAGAACTATTATTTTGCTAAGTATTTAGATTTATCTGCTTTGCGTTGATCAAATAGCTCGACGAGAGCAATAGTGCCAGCAAAGAAAGTATAGATTCCGTATTGGATGGGCGGCTTTTGGGAAGCAGGTGCGTAAATATAGGCAATCACTGCTTCAAAACAATGGATTGTGAGGGCAAATCGTCCAAATAGTGATATTGGAATAATGATAGACATTGGAGTCTCAATTACTCCACCATAAAACTTCCATAACTCCAATCCAATTGCACTAGCAATGATAAGCGTCGATGTCCATTTGATCGCGAAAAAAATTTGTTTTCTCATGCTGTTTTGATTGTCTGTCTATACTGTCGCAACTTGCTGTAAGTAGCTAGACATAAATAAACTGAAAACCGAAAAGGTTGTTCCGCCCGCGTAGCGGGCGGAACAACCTCTAGTTTTAGGTTTTAATATGCTCATCTACTTAAATGAAACTATACTAGAAATTCATCAAGTCTTGCGCTCAAACCCTAAGTTATGCCACAAACTAAGATCTATGGAAATGCTGATTTCATTCAACAGCATCGCGAAGTTCTATCATCGACGATTCATTCCTGTGTTGTGGATGCCCTAAACTATCCACCTGAAAAGAAGTTTCAAAGATTTTTTCCATTACAAGCTGAAGACTTTGAATATCCTAGCGATCGCAGTGAAAAATATATCATTATTGAAATTTTGCTATTCTCAGGACGTTCTGTAGAATCGAAAAAATCCCTATATCGCTTATTGTTTGAACGATTAAAAGAAAAGCTGGATATTGCCCCCATAGATATTGAGATTATCCTAATCGAGACACCGAGCCATAATTGGGGACTGCGTGGCGTGGCAGGTGATGAACTAAATCTGAATTATAAGGTCAATGTATAAATGAGTAGTGATATTGATTTTCGGTTAGCGCAATTTATTGATGTCGATCCTTTGATGGAACTAGTACAGGAGTTCTATCAATTTGATCAAATTGATTTTGATGACAATGTAGTTAAAGCTTTTATGGCTCTACTCAGTGATGAGAAGTTTGGATTGATTTGGCTAATTTGCGATCGCGATCGCCCGATTGGTTATGTAGCTCTAACTTTCTTTTTTAGTATGGAATATCATGGTCGTTGTGGACTCGTTGATGAGCTATATATACGCGAAGAGTATCGTGGTAAAGGCATTGGCAAAAGGGTATTTGTTTTGATTGAGGATTATTTAAAAAGCCAGAATATGCGATCGCTATCATTAGTTGTCGATCATTGGAATAGTCCCGCCGAAGCACTCTATACCAAGTTAGGCTTTCACCGAGAGCAGCGTCATTTGATGGTAAAACACCTTACTTAAAAAAATAAATGTAGGCATCAAAATTATAAGTGGTGACGCAAAGCGCCACCACTTATAATTTTGATGCCTACATTTTAAGAAGAGGATGATGCGACGCATCATTCTCCTTCTTAAAGATAAAAAATACCCTTTCGGTCTAGTGAAAGGGTATTTGGATATTTTGCGGAATTTTAATGAACGGGTAATAGCATTAAGATAAAACCCATCAAGCCCTAACTATACCCAACTGTCCATAAAAACTTGCAGTTGCTAAACAAGTCCTAAAGATGAGGCAACTAAATGCCCACAGGCAAAGCCTGAAAATGCTACTGCATTTAAACCTTGTCCAGGGAAAGTACTATCGCCGACACAATATAAATCAGAAATCGAAGTTCGATTAAAAGGCATTCCTAATAGTCCTAAAGGTTTACCCGTAGGAATTGGTCCATAGGTTCCATCTGCACGCCCAAGAAAGCGACGATGACTGCGAGGTGTGCCGACTTCTTGATAGTCGAGACAGTCTTCTAGTTTTGGGAAAATGGCTAACAGGCGATCGCATAATTTTCTCGCTGCCTCATTTTTCTTTGCTTCATATTCCGAAGGCGATAAACCTTCCCATTCACTCATCCAGCTAGGCGTAAATGTATGCACAATGTGATGACCTTCAGGGGCAAGGGAGCGATCGAGTAATGTGGGAATCGACACAAAAATCGTGCCTTGTTCTTTCTGCATGTCGTTCCAATCTTCCAGCAAGATATGGTGACAAGCTGCATCATCGGGAATGGCAGAAGCTTCAACACCGAGATGCAAGCTCAAGAAACTAGGGGATTTTTGATAGCGCGATTGCCAACCTTTTTCCCCACTAGGCAAAGGCTCATCCTTAAGCAAATTTCCAAAGGTATCCCAGCGAGTAGCGTTGGAAACGACTTTTTTGGCATAGAGAATTTCGCCATTGGCTAGCTTTACGCCGATCGCATTTTTACCAGATTTAGCCTTCGGGATAATCTGGGTAACTCTCGCGCCATAACGAATCTCACCACCCGCTTTGTCCAAACCTTCCGCCAATTTTTCGGCAATCTTGCCCACGCCGCCGACTGGATAGTTAATGCCGCCATAGTGGCGATCGCTAAAGACCATCCCTGCATTAATCGCAGGTGTGCGATCGGCGGGAACCACTGACCAGCAATAGCATTCCATATCGATGAATTGCAACAGTTCAGGATCGCGAATATATTTCTTGGCGATGTCTCCTGCATTTTGGGGCAAATACGCGGCTAGTCCCAGACAAGCTAAAGGATTCTGGAAAAATACGCGCATCAAGTAGCGCCATTCTTCCAATGACAGCAACTCGATCGCATTTAAGCAATTAAAAATCTTCCAACATTCATCGTAAAACTTGCGAATCCCCTCACGTTCATGGGGAAAGCGATCGCCTAGTTCTTTAATAAACTGCTCATAATCACGATGCACCTCGATTTCTAGATTGTTCGGCAAATGGTAATGGATCTGCACAGGATCGGGAATCGTCTCCATTTTCATATTCACCGCCGCCAGCGCACGGGTAAGGAGATTCGTCGTACCGCGATCGCCAAAACCAAAAATCATCGATGCGCCCACATCAAAACGGTAGCCATTGCGCTCAAAGTAGCCACCACTGCCCCCTGCAATCAAGTAGCGTTCTAGGACAATTACGCTTGCCCCTTTTGCCGCTAATTGTGTCGCGGTGACTAATCCACCAATCCCTGAGCCAATTACAATTACATCCGCATCGAGTGTTTGCGCCATTACATTTCTTAATCAAAATCTCTAACTACTATACAGCGCTTCGCGCTGATCTAAAACCCCAAGAAATTTGGGAAAGGCTTACAAAGTAAGCCTTTCCCAGTCAAGAAATAGCGGTGCGGGGCTTCGCCCCACACCGCTATTTCTTGGTTTTATATGTCTATTTCTTCAGTGGGAAGGGAGTATTCCAGCCTGTTTAGAGTTTGTGTAGTACAGATAAATTTTGAAAAAGCTTGCTTCGCAAGCTTTTTCAAAATTTATCTGGGTTTTGAGAAAGCGCAAAGCGCTGTAAGTTTTGCATATCAAGTTTTAAAAATCGGTCAACTGCTTGATACATCCAATAGAGAGGCATTTTGGGATCGGCATTAGTCTTTTGAAATCCCAATGCTAGACATAGTTCTGCATAACTAGGATGAATAATTAACGTGTACATATCCCAAAGGTTTGGGAAATCTTGCTGCATTTTCTTCATAGTTTGTTGGGCATCCAGCAGAAGTTCCATTTGGGCTGCTTGTCGATATTCACTATCAATCACCCAACTTCTCACAAAAAGAGATCGACAAGTTTTATCTCCTGCCAAAGCCATTTGAAATGGATCGACATCCCCAACTTTACTCAGATGCAGCCCTCGACTGGGCGGTTCAAAAAATTTAACTTCTGACTCGCGTTTGGTTGGATAGAACGCATAAAATCCAACAGGGTTATGATTATCGCTGCGACGTAATACCCTTAAGCCTGTCATGTATTGACTTGCCCAATCCCTCAGAATATTCGCGATGCGATAGGTGACTGCATCGTTATTACGATTGAGCCAGTTGTAATTATTCGCTAACAAATTTGCGATCGGAATCGCATCACTACGAGGATCGAAGGCATCGATCGCAAAGCTTATATTGAGATTCTTGGCATCACTTTTCAGTAAATCTGGCATTGCATGAAATTTCACTTGAGTGCAGTTGCCGTCAAATTGCTTTTGAATTAATCCTAAATCAACTAACTTATTCAGCATCATTCCCGCTGCGCGATCGCCCCCACGATCGCGATCGCTATAAAACACATCTGCGGCTTCAAGGCAACTGCACTCCACCCATCCCTGTGGAAAGGATAACTCTGCCAGTGGTGGTTTTGGAAGTTCCTTGCGAGATTGGCAATCTTTCAAAAATAAATAGAGCGCTAGTCGTACAAAACAATCGGCTCTGCGCCTTGTCATTCCTATGCGTCGTAGCAATAAGTCTACATAATGGTTTTGGATTGTTCGGGGAAGCCATTGCTCAAGGGCTTCGGGACGAAATGCTGGTAGTCCTGACATATTGGCAACTAATTAACTAATGGTTTTAAGTAGCTGGGTGCAATTAAATATAAAAGCCCAAAACCTGTGGCGTACGCTGCGCGTGCGCCACAGGTTTTGTTTCTAGCTACTTACCTTGTGCCTTTGGTAAAAGGTAAAGCTGATTACCAATATAACAAACCTTCTAAGAAAACTTCGCCCCACTTCGATCTACTTCTTCAATCTTCAATGTGATCGCAGCCTCATCGATCGAGTCATTCTCATTACATAGGTACAAGCCGCATGATTAAACCATGAGTTCTCGGAGAAGCTAATGGTTTCTATCTATCAATGCAAATCAGCGTTTCAAAATCTACTGCGTCCGCTAGTCCAAAAATTAGCAACGTGGCAAATTTCTCCCAACCAAGTGACGATCTCGGCGATTTTGTTGTCGGGCTTGACAGGGCTAGCACTTGTGCAAAGTACACAACTGTCTATTCCTTTTTTGCCTACTACTCAATCAATTTTATTATTTCTGCCGATCGCCTTATTAGTACGCATGGCTCTCAATGCGATCGATGGAATGCTTGCCCGTGAATATGAAAAGACTACTAAATTTGGCTGCATTCTCAATGAGTTGGGAGATGTTTTATCCGATGTTTTGCTTTACTTACCCTTTGCTTTCATTGCAGGCGTTTCTGCACCCTTGATCGTCGGGATTGTAATCTTCGCGATCGCCTCGGAAATGGTCGGTGTCTTAGGCTATGAGATTGACCATCAACGTCACTACGAAGGACCAATGGGGAAAAGCGATCGCGCTTTAGTTTTCGGTGTAATTGGCTTGATATTAGGTTGGGGAATTGATCCTACTCAATGGCTAACTATCCTTTTGAGTGGCGTGATTTTTCTTCAGCTTTGGACAATTGGCAATCGCATTCAAGGAATGCTTCAGGAGGTGGAATCATGGAAATAAACTTGACAACTCCAGTACTTTATACCTTTGCAGGCATTTTTGGATTACTCGTGATCGCCTCATTTACAGTCCTCGGCTTAGCATTCAGTCATCAGGAAAATGACTATAGCGAACTGAAAGCCCGTATCAAATCTTGGTGGATCATGGTGACGCTTTTCAGTTTTGCCATATTGCTAAAGCAACCCACTTCCATTGTCTTTTTTATGTTGCTCAGTTTTATCGCGCTCAGAGAGTATCTCTCCCTCATTCCCACACGTTTGAGCGATCGCCGAGTTTTACTTTGGGCTTATCTAGCGATCGTACTCCAATATTTCTGGATTTACATTGGCTGGTATGGCATGTTCCTGATCTTCATTCCCATCTATATGTTCCTGTTCTTACCGATGCGAATGTTGCTCAATGGAGAAACTGAAGGTTTTTTAAATGCGATCGGTACGCTCCATTGGGGACTGATGTTAAATGTCTACACCATCAGCCACCTCTCCTATCTGATCATGTTGCCACTAAATGGTAATCCGATCGCAGGAGGGACAGGTTTATTAGTTTATCTATTACTGCTGACAGAAATCAATGATATTGCCCAGTACATCTTTGGCAAACTATTCGGTCGTCACAAAATTATTCCCAAAGTTAGTCCCAATAAAACTATTGAGGGCTTGCTAGGTGGCATTCTCACAACTACGGGATTAGCGATCGCCTTAGCCCCTTGGCTGACTCCCTTTGACTTACTCCATTCTGCTTGTTTAGGGCTACTGCTTAGCCTGACGGGATTTATCGGTGATGTCAATATCTCTGCGATCAAACGAGATTTAGGCATTAAGGATAGTGGCACTCTCATCCCCGGTCATGGCGGCATTTTGGATCGCATTGATAGTCTTACTTACACCGCTCCTTTATTCTTCCACTTTACCGTTTATTTCTACTACCACGGTCAATTACTATGAAACGAATTCTTAGGATCATTTTCTTTCTGACCACAAAAATCATCGTCTTGATTTTGTTGGGATTACGCATCCAACATCGGGAGAGATTACCCATATCAGGAGCTGCGATTCTAGTCGCTAACCACAATAGCCATCTAGACACCCTCGTTCTCTTGTCACTATTCCCATTATCAAAAGTGCAGCATCTCCGCCCCGTGGCAAACGAGCAGTATTTCCTCCAACAAAGTCCATGTTTAGCATGGTTTGCTCGACATATTCTCAACATTATTCCTGTCTCGACGGAAGCAGGTCACTGCCGCGAAAATAGTTGTCATCATCGCAACTTCTTTAAAAACTGTGCTGAGGCGATCGCTCAAAATCAGATCCTGATTCTCTATCCCGAAGGTACGAGAGGAGCACCTGAAAGCCTTGGTGAGTTTAGAAGTGGCATCGCCCATCTAGCTAAACAGCATCCTGATGTGCCGATTATTCCCATTTTTCTACATGGGCTTGGCAAATCACTTCCTAAAGGTGACTTTCTCCCTGTTCCCTTACTATGCTGGATCTGCATCGGTGAGTCTTTGTACTGGAATGGACAGAAGCAAGTCTTCCTCCAGCAACTGACAGAGCGTTTCCAGAAGTTATCTGACGACAGGTTGATTTCCATTTGAAGCAATTCTTTACCCACTGTTATTAATCTTCGAGAGTTCAAAATGTTACTACAAAAATCATCCCTTACTTACGAACAACTCTTGCGTCCTTTACCAGTCTGGAATCCTAAAGCTTGGTACTACGGATTGATGAATCTTGGTCTCAAAACTATTGGAAAGCTCTCCCAAGGAATTCAGATTGGCTTTCAGTATGGTTTTGACTCAGGTGTGATGCTGGAGTATGTTTACAAAAATAGACCGAGTGGGATTACCCCATTAGGAACTCTAATTGATTGGTTTTATCTCAACTCGCAGGGATGGCGTGGTATTAGAGAGCGATCGCAGTTAATGAAATCGACTCTTCGCGAGATATTACGCTTTTATCAGCAGCAAAATATTCCCTGTCATCTGTTAGATGTTGCCTGTGGTGGTGGTCGCTACGATCTGGAGGTATTGCAGGAGTTTGCATCTGATGCGATCGCGGCAACTCTGCGTGATTACAAATTAGAGAATGTCACCAAGGCTCGTCAGATCGCGCTGCAATTTGGAGTTACAGCCCAGATCGAGCAGGCTGATGCTTTCAATGACATAGATCTAGATCGGGTGCAGCCCAGACCGAATGTGTTGATTGTTTCGGGATTGCATGAGATTCTGCCCAATGATGATCTGATCAAGCACCATTTTCAGCAGCTTTATCGGATTCTCGATACATCAGGCACATTAATTTTCACAATTCAGCCGCAGCATCCGCAACTAGAAATGATTGCCCGTACCTTGCCTGCTCATACAGGACTGCCTTGGGTGATGCGCGTGCGCTCTTGGGAACTAACTCGCCGCTGGGCTGAAGAAGCTGGCTTTCACAATTTTCAGGTGCAAATGGAATCCAATGGCATTTTCGGAGTTGTTACCGCTAAGAAGAAACAGTTGGTATAGCTAAACTCCCAAGATAAAGGCGGCGCGTAGCAGCACCTTTATCTTATTTTACTACCAATTATGTCGCAGTGACCAATCCGCCAATTTCTAAGACAATTACAATTACAATTACATCCGCCTCAAGTGTTTGTGCCATCACATTTCTTAATCAGAACCTTTATTTCACTGTACAGTTCTAGAACCTATTGCATTCTTCGTATCGGCATCAAGCTTCTTCTGAAAATCGGTAGTCCCAAAAAGGAAAGGATGGAGGAAAATAAGACAAAAATGTCTAATGTTAACGAGTTAGCCCATGACAGAGAGCAGCCCAAACTGTCCATCGGGTCATTCCGAGTCAGTGGTAAAAATTGGTAAAACCCGTCACGGCAAACAGAATTACAAATGTCGAGACTGTGGTGGTCAATTTGTTGAAAATCATCAATGGCAAAGGGTTAGGACTTACGCAATGCTAACGAATTTACTGGGCTTTGAGTGGATGTGGCGCGGGCTTTGCCCGCACCACACCCACTCGATGCGTAAGTCCTAATAGTGTTAGAACGTATTCAACCCACACAATCTCTACTTGAGAGACTGCTATTGGAAAAGATCCCGTTAGCAGAGATTGCAAGAGTGCTGCAAGTGTCAGAACGTTGGTTATATAGTAAATTCAAATAAGAAATAGAGGAAGTGGCAGGAGAAAAAATGGCATACAGTATGGACTTAAGAGAAAGAGT
>VFQS010000340.1_pt1 | contig 56122 bp, 59 predicted proteins | sample 3512361 | NCBI WGS metagenome assembly VFQS01 (sample SAMN10412375, study PRJNA504923) | tailings metagenome | isolation source: Relicate 1 Philex TSF3 active mining | place: Philippines | reverse complement strand
AGGCAGAGGCAGCAAAGTCGGCCATCTATGAGATCGTGAAAGTGCGTCAATGCACAATCTCCATCACATCGAAGTCCACTCTCCTAGCGTCACCATGCGCCCTATATGAAATGAAGCGTTGCGATGCTCCATGCATCGGCGCCCAATCGAGTGAGAGCTACAACTCGGTGGCGATTGAAGTCAAGGAACTCCTGCATGGAAACGCCTCTCGCCTAGAGAGTGAGATCCGAGTTCGCATGCATGAACTCTCCTCAGAAGAACGATTCGAAGATGCCCTTCTACTTAGGAATCGACTCTCCTCCTTCGCACGAGGCGTTGGGCGAGGTCAACAGATTCGAAGTCTCTCTCGCGTCAAGGAAGTAGTACTACGCAAAGGTGAAGAGATTTTGCTGATTAGACGAGGAAAGCTGGCAGCAACTCTTGCCTTCTCTGGCAATCATCTCGCCTCTAACGATGAGAGCATTATCGAAGAAATTCGAAATATGGGCGAAGTGGTTCCTGACGACTCGACCATTCTTCCATCCGGGAATTACGAAGAGACGGAGAAGCTGCTGCGTATTCTCGAGAGTGAGATTGAACTTCTTGCCATCGACGAGGGTGATGGCCCATGGACGATGCCCGTTGGAAGCGCTGCTGCGCTTCGATTCAAATTATCCGAGGACTTGGGCGACACTCTTCGCCATGGTGAACGGATCGATGGGATGAGTCACAACCGCTTCCGCCCCTGACCAACCTGCGAGCCAAGCATCTTGGGCCCTGCCTGTGATGACCAATGTGGGCGGACAGTCGAAGATTTCGTCCTTGAGTTGGCGAGCGATTCCCATTCCACCCTCAGGAACCGCCTCTCCGTCAAGAATGAAAAGGTCAGGGCGATCCTTTCCTCGGGCAAACTCTTTGACTGCTACCCCGGTCGCAAATTCCACTATCTTGTGCTCCGGATGGTGTGAAGAGACCCGGCGACCCAAAGCCTTGATGATCGCTGCCCTGACGGCGCTATCGTCCGAATAGAGGGCAAAAACCAATTTCTTCGCCTCTGGTTGATAGCCGATCTCTGGCGTTGCGCTCTTGGCGGATTCCATGACCGGCAGTCTAATGGAGCTCGGTAAAAGTGACAGTTTCCGAGCTCCCGATCTGGTTAGAGGAAAAGTGGCGAGCGCCACCTCATTTTGCGAGGGTTCTACTCACCAAGACCGCAGGAAAACACTGCACCATGAGGAATAATCGCCCCATGTCTCAGGCTGTCGCCACACCAGGTCTCAAGGTGAATCGCCCCAATATCGTCGCAGTCGGAACCATCATCTGGCTCTCGAGTGAATTGATGTTCTTCGCTGCGCTCTTCGCGATGTACTTCACCACCCGCGCTGTTCAAGGTCCAGAAATCTGGGCCGAATCCACTGCGCTGCTCGACATTCCTTTCGCATCGATCAACACCACGATCCTTGTGCTCTCTTCGGTCACCTGTCAGTTCGGTGTCTTTGCTGCGGAGCGATTCCAAGCGCGTCGCACTGGATCGTTGATGCAATGGAGCAAGTGGGGAATGCGTGAATGGTTCGCACTCACCTTCCTCATGGGAGCTGTCTTCATCGGCGGCCAGGTCTATGAATATGCCAAGTTGGTCTCCGAAGGAGTCTCGCTCTCCTCATCGCCATACGGTTCTGTCTTCTACATGACGACTGGCTTCCATGGACTGCATGTAACTGGTGGCCTCATCGCTTTCCTCATCGTCTTGATTCGCACCTTCCGAGCAGGACGCTTTGGGCATAGGCAGGCAACAACAGCGATCGTTGTCTCTTACTACTGGCACTTCGTTGACATCGTTTGGATCGCACTCTTCTCTGCGATCTACCTGATCAAGTAGGCGTGGCAGCAAAATGGTTTTCAATTCGGTAACGAGCATGAAGAACGACCAAGGCAAGGGAGAGCTTTAAGTGTCTTCACTTTCACGGTGGCGCAATCACAGGTTTGCCCGACCACTTCTACTGATTTTCGGCCTCTTTCTCGCCTCGGGGATATTTGCCGCTGCAAATGCAGCCACGGAGGCGATCACTGAAGAGGGTGTGGCTATCTCTGCCGACAAGAGCACACTCATTCGTGAAGGCAAAGAGATTTTCGCCCGCGGTTGCTCTTCCTGTCATGGACTCAATGCCGAAGGTGCCGGCGCTGCACCGTCCCTGATTGGCGTTGGAGCGGCATCGGTCGACTTTCAGGTTGCGACCGGTCGAATGCCTATGGCTGACATGAGCCAACAAGCGATGCGAAAGCCTCCTGTCTATGACGAAGCAGAGACAGCGGCCTTGGCCGCATACGTGGCATCACTAGCGCCAGGACCTGAAGCCGTCACAAATGAAGAACTCTCATGGGAGCGTGATGGAAACGCTGCCTCAGGTGGAACGCTCTTTAGGAATAACTGCGCGATGTGCCACAACCTTGCAGGACAAGGAGGGGCACTGACGCGAGGTAAGTATGCACCGACCGTCATGGGTGTTGAACCTCGACACATCTACGAAGCGATGATCACGGGTCCTCAGGCAATGCCAGTCTTCGGTGACAAAGTCATCACTCCTCAAGAGAAGCTCGACATCATCAAGTGGATCAAGGAAGTCGAATCGGAACCATCGCTTGGTGGAGCAACCCTTGGTCGCGTTGGTCCCGTAACTGAAGGACTTCTCGCGTGGACTCTCGGACTTGGACTACTCATCGGAGTCGCTGTCTGGCTCACTTCGAAGGCGAGGTAATTCATGTCGATTCAACCCATTCAAGATCCAGGATTGCCAACGCATGTTCATCGCAAAGCCGATACCGACCCTCTTGCCGCCAAACGAGCTGAACGACAAGTTGCGATCCTTTTCTTGATCTCAGCTCTAGGAACCCTCCTCTTCATCTACTCCTATGTTGGTATCGATCAAGATCAATTGATCTTCTTGCCGGTGATCGGCACCACCAATGCACATCAACTCTTCTTGGGCCTTGGACTTGCTATCTCACTCTTCTTCATTGGAATGGGTGCAGTCCATTGGGCGAAGATGTTGATGCCTGATCATGAAGTGGTCGATTATCGAAAAGAACAACGATCCAAGGATGAGGATCGAGAGGCGCTCGTTGCGACAGTCAAAGAGCAAGGCGCAACTGCAGGATTAGGGCGCCGTACCTTGATCAAGAGGACTTTGGGACTCTCCCTCGGGCTTGCTGGTCTCTCTCCCCTGCTCCTACTTCGCGATCTCGGCCCGCTTCCAGGAAATGAATTGAATGAGACCAATTGGCGCGCTGGCACTCGACTTCTTACTGACCCGGCACTTCGTCCTATCCGCCCTGCCGATATTGAAGTGGGCGCGGTCGCTCAAGTCCTGCCGCAACTTCCTGAGGGAAGAGAGCGGACACTCAATGACATTGCGAAGGATGCACTCCTACTGATTCGCGTTCGCCCCGAAGAATTCAACCTTACCGAGGAGCGCCTCTCCTGGACCTATGAAGGCATCATCGCGTTCTCGAAGATCTGCTCGCATATGGGTTGTGCGGTGGCGCTCTATGAGCAAACGACAAAGCATCTTCTCTGCCCTTGCCATCAATCGACCTTCGATGTCACTCGTGCAGCTGAAGTCATCTTCGGTCCAGCAGCTCGACCGCTACCTCAACTACCCATCGGCGTTGATTCTGAAGGTTACCTCGTAGCAAAAGCACCGTTCAATGAAGCAGTAGGACCTAGTTTCTGGGGGCGTGATTCCGCATGAAAGCACGTGAAAGAGCAGCCGGCGCAGTAGCGAATTACATTGACGAGCGAACCGGCGCCGCCAAATGGATGAAGAAGACACTCACCAAGGTCTTCCCTGACCATTGGTCATTCATGCTGGGTGAGATCGTCATGTACTCCTTCATCATCCTTCTACTCTCTGGCACCTTCCTTACCTTCTGGTTCGATCCATCGATGCGTGAGGTTGAGTACGAAGGTTCATATGAGCCTCTTGAGGGTGTCCATATGTCAGCTGCCTACGCATCTGCACTCCACATCTCCTTCGATGTTCGAGGTGGACTCTTGATGCGACAGATCCACCACTGGGCTGCGCTCATCTTCTTGGCTGCGATGGTTGCCCATCTTCTTCGCGTCTTCTTCACCGGAGCATTTCGCAAACCACGTGAGATGAACTGGATCATCGGCGTTGGATTGTTGACGCTCGGAATCGTTGAAGGCTTCTTGGGTTACTCGCTACCAGATGATCTCCTCTCTGGAACTGGAATCCGCATCGCAGAAGCGATCATGCAGGCCATACCGGTCGTCGGCTCTTACATCTCGTATTTCGTCTTTGGCGGAGCCTTCCCAGGGGAGCTCTTCATTCCTCGTATCTATACCGTTCACGTCCTCTTGATCCCGGGAATCTTCTTAGCCCTGATCACTGCTCACTTGATGTTGGTCTGGTATCAAAAGCACACTCAATACCCAGGACCAGGACGCACCGAAAAGAATGTCGTTGGATATCCGCTCCTTCCCGTCTACATGGCCAAGGCTGGTGGTTTCTTCTTCATTGTCTTCGGATTCACCGCATTCCTTGGCGCGGTCGCACAGATCAACCCCATCTGGATCTACGGTCCATATACACCCGCTCAAATCGGTGCTGGATCACAGCCTGATTGGTACATGGGTTGGCTTGATGGTTTGGTCCGTATGGCCCCACCTATCGAAACACATGCATTCGGGATTACGATTTCATGGAATATCTTGATTCCGGGTCTGATCGTTCCGGGAATCCTCTTCACTTTGATGGCTCTTTATCCATTCATCGAAAGCTGGATCACCGGCGATAAGCGAGAGCACCATATTCTCGACCGTCCCCGCAACAATCCAAACCGCACCGCTATCGGAGCGATGGCCCTGACTTTCATGCTGGTCACGTTGATCAATGGCGGTAACGACTTGCTCGCTACCCACTTCGATCTCTCCATCAATCAGATCATGTGGTTTAGTCGCATCGGCATCTTCGTCCTTCCGCCGATCGCCTTTATTGCGACGAAGAGAATCTGTATCGCACTACAGCGCGCTGATCGAGAGATGGTTCTTCATGGCAAGGAGAGCGGACGCCTTGTGATGTTGCCACATGGTGAATTCATCGAAGTTCATACGCCACTCTCCCCCGAGAAGGCTTATACGCTCACATCACACGAGCAACTCCCACCGCTGCTTGCACCAGAGAGCGATGAGCGCGGTGTAGCCCTACCGCGTGGATTGAGAAGTCGTATTCGTGCGCGCTGGTCTGCTGCTGCATCGGAACAAGTTGCAAAGCCGACTACAGAGGAATTGAAGGAGATTGAGCACCACTAAGTCATTCATTGATGGTTTAACCACCAGCGAATGATGTGAAAGCGTTGATTAACCTTCGACGTGCTCTTTGAGTCGTACCAGAGTCTTTGCCATCATGATCGGGTTTGCCTTCAGGGCCCCCGTCATCTCTAGCCAGCGTCGACTACGAGATGGGCGCGCATCGAACTCTTCGCGCACAAGAGTGCGATTGTCATCTATCGGCGTGAGCTTGTATCGCCACTCCCAACGCATCAGGTGGCGCCAGGCGATCTCGCGATCCTCCTCGAAGGTGACGACTTCATTTGTGATCCGATAGGGAACCTTGATGCGCATCGACATGCCGAATTTTGCACCGAGATAGAGTCTCTGAGGACCAGAGAGCGCGCCTTTGACGCTTCCCGATCCGTCAATCAGCGCATGATTTGCTGGATCAGCCAATAGATCGAAGATGGTGCGCGCAGATGCCTTCACTTCAATCTGAGCGGCAAGCAGTACCGGATCGCCCGTCTCAACAATTTCGGCTCTAGCTCTCTCCACGTATGCACCGGTTTCTAGTGCTGCTGATATTCAGGCTTCTCGTATTCAAGTACGAGGCCCATGACAGAGATGACGAGCGCCCCAACGCCAATCAAGAAGAGCCACCAACCAATGATCAGACCCAAGCCCGTCAAAGTGGAGGTGAAACCGATCGCCAACGGCCACCATGAGTATGGCGGGAAGAAGCCAATCTCACCGGCACCCTCTGAAATCTCTGCCTCGAGGCGATCTTCGGGAAGTTGATTGCCGAGACGCCGGTGGGTGAACCAGAAATAGAAAGCGATGATGAGTGAGAGACCTGCGCTCAGAGTGAGAGCGGTCAGGCCGACCAACTCTCCGCCTTGCATCCAATAAACGACGGTAACGAGAGCGTAGAAGGCCGTGAGAAAGGCGAAGAGCTGCCAACCGAATTTCATCGATCAATGTCCCAACTTCTCGGTCTGTATTTCTGGATACTTCAAGTCGAATGCCGGGCGCTCGGAACGTATGCGAGGAATCGAATGGAAGTTATGGCGTGGAGGTGGGCAACTCGTTGCCCACTCGAGGGATGCGCCATATCCCCATGGATCATCGACCTCCACCTTTGGCGTGTTGCGAGAGATCCACACGTTGATGGCAAATGGGATCATCGAGATCGCCAATAGCGCTGCGCCAACGGTCGAGACCATATTCATGAAGGTGAAACCATCGGTTGCAAGATAATCGGCATAGCGGCGCGGAAAGCCCTTGATTCCTAGCCAGTGCTGGATCAAGAACGTGGTGTGGAAACCAATGAAGAGGATCCAGAAATGGATCTTTCCTAGCCTCTCATTGAGCATCCGGCCTGTCATCTTCGGCCACCAGAAGTAGAAGCCAGCGAACATCGCGAAGACGACCGTTCCGAAGAGAACGTAATGGAAGTGTGCAACGACGAAATATGAAGCCGAGACCGCGAAATCCAATGGCGGGCTTGCCAAGATGATTCCGGTGAGACCACCCAATAAGAAGGTGATCAAGAATCCGATGATCCAGAGCATCGGCGTCTCGAGCGTGATCGAACCCCGCCACATCGTTCCGATCCAGTTGAAGAACTTCACGCCGGTAGGGACGCCGATCAAGAAGGTCATGAAGGAGAAGAAGCCAAGGAGTACCTGGCCCGTTGCGAACATATGGTGTGCCCAAACGGCTACCGATAACGCTGCGATCGCTATCGTTGCCGCGATCAGTCCCTTGTAACCAAAGATCGGTTTGCGGCTAAAGACGGGAAGGATCTCGGAGGCGATTCCGAAGAATGGCAAGGCAAGGATGTACACCTCAGGATGGCCGAAGAACCAGAAGATGTGCTGCCAGAGGAGCGCACCACCGTTTGCCGGGTCGAAGATGTGCGAACCAAAGAGTCGATCTGATTCAAGGGCGAGGAGTGCAGCTGCCAAAGGTGGGAAGGCCAGGAGGATGAGGATCGATGTCAGTAGTACGTTCCATGTGAAGATCGACATCCTAAACATCGTCATTCCCGGAGCGCGCATGGTGAAGATAGTGGTCAAGAAATTGACACCACCGAGAATCGTTCCCAAGCCACCCACGGCCAGACCGACGATCCAAAGATCGGATCCGATTCCTGGTGAGAATTCAGTGCGAGAGAGCGGCGCGTATGCGGTCCAACCAAACGAGGCCGCACCACCTGGTGCCAAGAAGCCCGCTGTGGCCATGATGCTTCCAAAGAAGTAGAGCCAATAGGAGAGCATGTTCATACGCGGGAAGGCGACATCTGCTGCGCCGATCTGAAGCGGCATGATGACATTTGCAAATCCGACGAAGAGCGGCGTTGCAAACATCAAGAGCATGATCGTTCCATGCATGGTGAAGATCTGGTTGTACTGCTCCACGCTCATGAATTGAAGGCCCGGCCGAGTCAATTCAGCGCGAATGAAGAGAGCAAGAATTCCGCCGATCAGAAACCAGGCGAAGGAAGTTACGAGGTACATATGCCCGATCGTCTTGTGATCGGTCGTGGTGAGAAGCTTGCGGATCATCTTCCCCTTAGAGGTGGGAGTGATGCCTGATGCGCGATTTTGCATCTCCAAACCATTGACCGGACGTGTTGCGTAGGTGGTCATGCGTTAGCTCCCTCTTCCACAGCTGCGGCCTTCAAAGATTCGATATATGCCTGGTATTCAGCCTGAGTGACGACTTTGACATCAAAGAGCATCTGTGAGTGTTGTCGTCCGCAAAGAATGTTGCAGCGACCTGGGTAGGTGCCAACTTTCTGCGCAGTGAATTCGATTTGATTTTCGACACCAGGAATGTTTTGAATCTGGATCATGAAGGCGGGAATCCAGAAGCCATGGACCACATCGCTCGCGGTGATCTTAAAACGAACCTTCTCGCCCACCGGCATGTAGAGCGTAGGGGGTTGAGCTGGCGTTCCCGTCACTGTCGTTCCAGGACCTGCCTCTTCATAGGTGAATTGCCAGGACCATTGAATTGCATTGACAGTGACATCATGAACTTTGACGCTCTGGTTGGTAACTGGAGTTACTTCCTTGATTTCATTCTGCGCTCTTGCGGTGTAGCCGAAGAGGACTGCGACGATGATGAATGGGATGACGGTGTACGCCACCTCTACGGGAACGTTGTATTGGGTCTGCTTTGGAAACTCATCGTTCTTCTTGCGATGAAAGAGGATCGGCCAGAGGATCAAGATCAAAGTGATGAGACCGACGATGGCAGCTGCCAACCATGCGCCTTCCCAGAGACCAAGCGATGCATCATTGACGCTCGAGAGACCCTCTTCGTACCCGAATCCGCGGATCCCATCCATCGAGCATCCTGCTGTGACCACCAATAACGCGAGCGGCGCGATCGCCTTGAGAATCCGTCGGAACATAGGCGGAAGAATATCGGCCAAGTTCGCAGGGCGAGGAGCCTACGAGTAAGGTTCTTTGGGTGTCGCCGGTCACAGGAGATCCTGCTAAGAACTATCAAGATTTAATCCCATTCAGGGAGGATCAACTCTCTCTCTTAAGGTCTCTCTTTTCATCTGGCGATTCCGACCCACGATGGAGTGTTGGACCTGGCGCTGAGAACGCCATCAAACTCAATCGCTCCCGGGAATTCATTGCCCAGGCTTGGGGTTTTCCCGCTGAATCCCTGATCTTCGTTCCTGAGAGATATCTGGCCTTTCATCTCGCCATCTTGGGCAGCTTTGGATCAGGCGAGTTTTCGCGCCTCGCCTTCTCCCCCATTGAGAAGAAGGAGATCCTTGCCATCGCTTCAGCCCTACCGACCTCTTCGAAGGTTGAAGGAAGAGTCTCCCTTTCGGGGCAGGTTCTTTTCGATTCGTTAGATTCCAAGGTGCTCGTCATTCATCAACTGAGAAATGGTGAGACCGGAATACACCTCACAGAAAATCCTTATGCGCCCACGATCATCGATGCGACGAGTGCAACACCGAACCATCTTGCTCTCAATGATCAATGGCGGGCTGTTGTCATCGATGCGACAAGTTGGGATGGGCCACGAGGTGTCTATGCGTTGGCCATCAATCCTGATTTCGCTTGGAAGAATCCATTCCCCACGCTCGATACCGCTTTTCCTATCTATGGCTCGAACTACGGCCTGACCATGTTGGCAGCTGCCACTCTCGAACAGTTCATTTCGACCGATCAATCCGCGATTTCAGAAGGAAACCATCTGATTCGTGCAATTGCCTCGGAAGCAGGCGATGTCGATGTAGCAGGCGAAGAGACCGGCGATCGTCTTTCACTCTCCTTCCTCTATGTGCAGAGCGAAGAGCTTCAACGCCGCCTCTACCTCGAGGGATATCTCGTCGACTCTGGATCAGCATGCTCATCATCCGTATTGGAGCCAAGTCATGTCTTGACTCGCATGGGTCTGCTCTCTCAAGGCAATGTGAGATTGAGGATCCGTCCAACGAATCTCGCCCATGTCGAAGAATTCGCCCACGCTCTGGTGAAGATCGTTCACTCGTTGCGCAGCCAAGTCTGATTGAGGTCCTTCAGTGATGATCGTAGATGCGAGAGGCAAGAGGTGCCCGGAACCGATCATCGATCTGGCGCGAGCTATCAAGATGAATGATCAGGAGAGAGTCTTCACTTTGCTCAGTGACGATCCGGCAACGATGAGTGACTTGTCTGCATGGTCAAGGATGACCAAGCATCAGGTCACGAGAGTTGATGAAAATGAGTTTGTTATCGAGAAAAACTCTTAGGCTATAAAGGTACTTGCCAGGCGCGAGGAGATCTCATGAGCGGATTCACTGCCATATCGCTCTTCGAATCGAGCCAAGAATCCCTCTGCAGAGAACCGGTATTCCTGCGTGCCTTTGGTTTCGATCACGTACGTTGCTAGCATCGAACCTAACTGCGCGCATCGTTCGTAACCCAATCCCCATGCGACACCAGCTAGGAATCCAGAGCGAAAAGCATCTCCTACTCCGGTTGGATCTATTTTGGATTTCTCCTGTGGCACTCCTACGTGAATCGGATCAGTTCCATGCGATTCTACTTTTGCGCCATCGCTTCCCAGGGTGACCACCCTGGTTCTGACCTTTGCGAGTATCTCTTCATCGCTCCAACCCGTCTTCTGCATCGCAAGAGCCAATTCATACTCATTGAGGAAGAGGAAGTGCGCGCCATTGATCAAGGCTCGAATCTCTTCACCATTCATCCGCGCCAATTGTTGAGAAGGATCAGCGGCGAAAGGGATTCCCTCTCGTCGACATGTTTCGGTGTGGCGAAGCATTGCTTCAGGATCATCAGGCGAGATAACAACCAGATCGAATCGACCGACCTTCTCCATGATGGGAGCTAACTCGATCTCACGAGCCTCGCTCATCGCCCCGGGGAAGAAGGATGCGATTTGATTGAGCTCCGTGTCAGTTGTGACCATATAGAGGGCGGTGTGGAGTGAATCTGAGACTCGAACATGTGAGGTGTCAACTCCATGGCGAGAGAGCCAGGCCTCGTAGTCGGTCCAATCCGAACCTACGGACGCAACCAAGATCGGATTGAGTCCGAGGGCTGCCATTCCAAAGGAGATATTCGCGCCACAACCTCCGCGGCGCACATCGAGACCGTCGACAAGGAATGAGAGCGAAACCTTCGCCAGGGAGTCTGCGACGAGAGAATCAGTGAACTTTCCGGGGAAAGTCATCAAGTGATCGCGACCGACCGAGCCGGTCACTGCGATGCGCATCGAGAGAATCTAGTGCTGAATTAGTTGAAGGAATCGCCGCACGCACAGGAACCTTGTGCATTGGGGTTATCGATCGTAAATCCCTGCTTTTCGATGGTATCGACATAATCGATGCTTGCGCCCATCAAATAAGGAACTGACATCTTGTCAGTGACCACTTTGACAGATCCAAACTCAGAGACCGAATCTGAATCTTCTACTCGATCATCGAAGTAGAGCTGATAGCGAAGACCGGAGCAACCACCAGGTTGAACAGCGATCCTGAGGACCAAGTCATCGCGACCCTCTTGTGCAAGGAGTGAACCGACCTTGGTCGCCGCTACATCGGTAAGGATGACGCCAGTCATTGAAGCTGTCTCGTTGCTCATATCTCTGTACTCCATTCGGGCCTGCAGTAGCCCAATGCTATAACGATGATGAGACGATTTCCCCTTGAAGCCTCCTGACCGCTTGCTTTGATCCATTCATCATCCTGCGCCAACTCAGAGGCGAACTAGACTTCTGCCATGACCTCGCTCATCGAATTCCTGCGGGCTGGCACCGCGCCAGATCTGGAAAGCGAACGCGGAGTCTCTTGCGCAGGGGAACTCCCCTCGCCCAGTGACCCAGATCTCGTCGAGAGGGCAAGGGTTGCTAAGGAAACTCTCGGCAAACGAGTGATGATCCTTGGTCATCACTATCAACGCGACGAAGTGATTCAGTTCGCTGACATCACAGGTGATTCCTTCAAGTTGGCGCAGGCGGCAGCTGAGAATCGCGATGCTGAACTCATCGTCTTCTGTGGAGTTCACTTCATGGCGGAGAGCGCCGACATCCTCACTTCTCCATCGCAGCGCGTCATCCTTCCTGATCTCGCTGCAGGTTGCTCTATGGCGGATATGGCCTCGCTCAATCAAGTCCGTGAAGCGTGGAAAGTATTCGAAGAACTGGGTATCTCCTCTGGAACTATCCCTGTTACTTACATGAACTCTTCGGCCGCCATCAAGTCATTCACCGGCGAGAACGGTGGCACTGTCTGCACCTCATCGAACGCTGAAAGAGCGATGCGCTGGGCATTTGAAGAAGGTGAGCGCGTCTTCTTCCTTCCCGACCAGCACTTAGGTCGCAACACTGCAGTGCGCCTCCTTGGGTTATCGCTCGATGACTGTGTTCTTTACAACCCTTGGAAACCGCGCGGTGGATTGACCGATGATCAACTACGCAATGCCAAAGTGATCCTCTGGCGCGGACACTGTTCCGTACATGGTCGCTTTTCGCTGAAGAATGTCGAGGATCGACGGGCTGAATTCCCCGGAGTATCCATCTTGGTCCATCCTGAATGCCCCCATGATGTCGTCATGGGGGCAGATGTCGTTGGAAGCACAGAGACCATCATCGCAACGGTTCGCAACGCACCCTCTGGGTCGAAGTGGGCGGTAGGAACCGAACTCAACCTCGTAAAACGGCTCGCTTTAGAGAATCCCGATAAGGAGATTCACTTTCTCGACAAGACGATCTGCTACTGCTCAACGATGAACCGAATCGATCTGCCTCATCTGGTCTGGGCTCTGGAATCCCTTGTCGCCGGCGAAATCGTCAACGTGATCTCAGTCGATGAGAAGACTTCTAGATTCTCGAAGTTGGCGCTGGAACGAATGCTCGCTCTACCTGCACATTAGGCAGCACATTAGGCAGCACATTAAGATTCTCCACGTTAGTGAGCTAAATGCTCCACTAGAACTTTGACGAGAGGAAGAGTCGTGAACGAGAAGAAGGGTCGCCCGACTCGTAAACGCAAAGAAGCTGAGCAGGAACGAATCGTTCCAAGACTCGCCCCTGCAGCCGATAAAGCGCAGAAGAAACTCCTCAAAGAAGAGGCGCGCAAGGCTCGATCAACGCAGCGCGCCGCATTCATGCGAGGCGATGAGAATGCGCTCCCTCCCAGAGACCGCGGTCCGGTTCGTCGATTCGTTCGCAACTATGTCGATTCCCGCCGGTCTATCGGCGAATTCTTCTTACCGATCGTGATGGTGCTCCTCTTCCTAGGATTGAGTCCCAATCTTGAGATTCGTCTTGTCGCAACCGTGATCCTCTATGCCGTCGCCCTCTACTCCGTCATCGAAGGTTTCTTGATGGGAAAGCGGATCAAGGCAGAAGTGAAGAAGCGATTCCCCGGAGAACCCACAAAGGGTCTAGCGATGTATGGCTGGGTCAGATCAACTCAGTTGCGTCGACTCCGTGCACCACTGCCACAGATCAAGCGCGGTGATAAGAACTTCTAGATCCTCTTAAGGACGGGGATTAGGGCTCTTCGTCTCAGCGGGTGAACGTTCTGCAACTGAGCCCACCGCATCGTCAATCGCTCTCATCACAGCAGGCTCCAACTTCACTCCCACTGCTTTGACATTCTCTTTGATCTGAGCCGGCTTTGTCGCTCCAATGATCGCTGAGGAAACATTCTTGTTTTGAAGCACCCAAGCCAACGCTAACTGTGCAGTCGTGAGTCCAAGATCCTTGGCTATTGGTTCGAGCCGAGTCACAGCAGTGAGGATGTCGTCTCGCATCCAGCGCGAGATCATCGCTGCGCCACTCTTCTTGTCAGTTGCGCGTGATCCCTTCGGAGGCTTCGCGCCAGGTTTGTACTTTCCGCTGAGAACGCCTTGAGCCATCGGTGACCAGACGATCTGTCCGATCCCTTCCTTCTCTGAAAGTGGCACAACTTCCTTCTCGATCACTCGCCAGAGCATTGAATACTGAGGTTGGCTAGAGACGAATCTCGTGTACCCACGATCCTTTTGGATCTTCAATCCATCGCTGATCTGCTTCGCATTCCACTCTGAGAAACCGATATACATCACCTTGCCGGAACGGACCAGATCTTCGAATGCGGTAAGCGTCTCCTCGAGCGGAGCTTCGAAATCGAATCGGTGCGCTTGATAGAGATCGATGTGATCGGTATTGAGTCGCTTGAGGCTGGCATGAACTGACTCAAAAATGTGTTTGCGTGATAGACCTCGTTCATTCTTGCCACTGCCTGTCGGCCAGTAGACCTTCGTGAAGAGTTCGTAGGACTCACGTTTGATGCCTTTGAGGGCCTTGCCGAGGACGCTCTCCGCACGAGTGCCGGCATAGACATCTGCTGTGTCGAAGGTCGTGATCCCCACATCAAGGGCTGCCTTGACGCAGCTGATGGCGGTATCTGCCTCAACCTGGGATCCATGGGTGATCCAGTTTCCGTAGGTGAGTTCTGATACGTAAAGGCCCGATGATCCGAGTTTTCGAAATTCCATGGCGCCACCTTAGGCGAGACTCCAAGACACTCCAACTTCAACCCGGCATCTATTGAGCTCCCATCGAGGGCCGTTGCTACTCTTCGCCCACAACTTCATAGTTCTTCGTCAGGGGAAGTCTGGTGAAAATCCAGCGCTGACCCGCAACCGTCATAGTCGGAATGCCTGATGTCGAACATGCCACACCACCCGTCGAGGTCTGCGGGGCGGAGCCATGATGTTCTTGGCGCTCAATTGAGCGTCCCACCATGTCACGCTTCTTGACCTCTCTGAAATATCTCGTCATCAACGAGATTCGAGAGGAAAAAATGAGAAAGACAATCACAGTTGCACTCGTCGCGATTATTGCGACGCTCTTCCAACCAGCTCAGGGCGCAACAAAGGGTTATCGATACTGGGGATATTTCCAAGCAGCCCCGAATGCCACCTCATGGAATATGGCCATGACTGGTCCAACGACGAATGTGAAAGATGGCTCGGTCGAAGGCTGGGTACACACCTTCAGTAACGATGAAATCGACGCCTATCAACCTCGACTTGCGCCCAATTTCGAGAAACTTTGCAAGAAAGTGAAACCGGTCGCGAACAAGAAGCGAATCGGCATCATCGTTGACTTCGGAATAGCTGCGATACGTCCACGAGGAGAGTCACTGCCGAAGCGGGTATCCACCTGTGTTCAGGTGGATACCAATGCGACCGGAGCTGAAGTCTTGGCGGCAGTGACAAAGATTCGTGCCGCTTCCTCGGGTTTCATCTGCGGCATCAATGGATTTCCCGCCACTGAATGCAGCGCCGAAATTGCAACCCCTCGCTCCCTATCAAAATAGCCGATAGCTGATCACGATGAGCGCCACCCTCACCGAAAGACAATCGTCGGTGAAGTTCCATCCCTTTGCATGGTGGGGGTGGGCCGTTCTCCTTGCGTTAGTACTCTTCATTTCTAACAAGCCCTGGTTCGCAGCCGGTTTGATTCTCGGCTGCTCGTTCCTGGTCAGGAAATTCCGTGGAAATGATCCGTGGTCGCGCTCCTTTTCGGTTGCGATGCGCTTCATCTCTGTGATCATCTCGATCAGGATGCTGATTGCTATCTTCTTCGGTGTCCCGATTCCAGGTACGACTCTCATCACGTTGCCTACCGTCCAACTTCCCGAGTGGATTGCAGGTATCCGATTAGGCGGCGCAGTCACGAGCGAACGTCTCACTGCAACTCTCGGTGAAGTCATGATCATTGCTGGGGTAGTCGCGCTCTTTGCGACCGCTACCTCGCTCACTTCCCCTCACCGATTGATTCGCTCGCTCCCCCTTGCCTTCTATCAACTCGGATTGATACTGACCATTGCGACTTCGGTCTTTCCACAACTCGTCATAAGTATCAAGAGGATCAAATCTGCTCGACGAATGCGCGGACAAAATGTGGGCGGGATACGACAGTGGCGCAAGATCGCCATGCCCTTACTTGAGGATGCATTGGAACGTAGCCTTGATCTAGCGGCTGCCATGGAATCCCGAGGCTTTGGTCAGCGAGTGCGTCGCACCACGTATCGGCCAGATCTCTGGGGCGCAAGAGACACCTTGTTGATCCTCTTCGCACTCTTGACCATGCTGGCTATCTTCTCTGCTCAGTCACCGCTCTTGCATCTTGGCGCGGGGTTGATCTCCTCAATGTTGGCTCTATTGACGTTCACTCCATCGAGGCGAATCTCATGATCGCTTTCAATAATGTTTCACTCATCTACCCCAATTCTCAAACCACGGTCTTTGATGGAGTCTCCTTCGAGGTCCGCGAAGGTGAGTTCGTACTCCTCATTGGTTCGACTGGAATCGGCAAATCTTCCGTCCTCAAATTGATGAATGGCCTCGTCCCTCATCACACGGGTGGGATCTTGAGCGGCGATATCCAAGTAGATGGCATCTCAACCCGGACAGTTCGTCCCGGAGAGCTGGCACATCTGATCGGAATCGTGGGACAGAATCCGCTCCACGGATTCGTTACCGACATCGTCGAGGAAGAGATTGCCTTCTCGCTGGAATCGCTTGCCATCGAGGAGAGTGCGATGCGAAAACGTGTAGAGGAAGTGCTTGACCTCTTGGCATTGACGCCACTTCGCAACCGGTCCATCGCCACTTTGTCAGGCGGTGAACAACAGAGAGTGGCCATTGCTAGTGCGCTGGTGATGAATCCAAAGATCTTGCTCCTTGATGAACCGACGAGTGCGCTCGATCCCGTAGCAGCTGAAGAGGTGTTGGCGATCTTGCAACGTATCGTCCATGACCTGGGTATTACCGTGGTGATCGCAGAACATCGACTCGAGCGAGTGATCCACTATGCCGAGCGAATCATCTACATATCCCCTGAGGGCTCAATCCTCGTCGGTTCACCCGAGCAGATCATGTCTCAAGCATTGATTGCGCCGCCGATCGTCGAATTGGCCAGAGCCTTAGGTGTGAAGGAGACGCCACTTTCAGTCAGAGATGCCCGCAGGTCACTTGAACCTATCTCAGCGCGTCTGGAAAAGCTCTCCCCATCAAGACCCGATGAATCTTCAGTCAAGGATGGAAATCTCAATAATGAATTCAACATCGTCGAATTCAAAGAGGTATCCCTTGGATATGGCGAAAAACGCGTCGTGGAGAACCTTTCGCTTCGCATTAACAGTGGAGAGATCGTCGCCTTGATGGGTCGAAATGGGGTAGGAAAATCCACACTCCTTCGATCGCTCACCGGAGCTTTAACGCCATCGAGGGGTTCGGTCACGGTGCAAGGTCGAAATCCCGAAGGGTTCACTCCAGCAGAGCTAGTCGCAGCGATCGGCTTCGTTCCACAAGAACCAAGTGATCTGCTCTACGGACAAACTGTTCGGGAGGAATGCGAACTCGCTGATCGCGATCAGGAGATTGAGATTGGTTCAACTCTCGCTCTCCTTCGAAGTTTCCTACCTGACGTTGAAGAAGAGACCCATCCAAGAGACCTCTCAGAGGGCGAACGGCTCGCACTTGTACTTGCCATCGTCTTGGTAACGGACCCTGCAATCTTGGTTCTCGATGAACCTACCCGAGGTTTGGATTATTCAAGTAAATCGCGACTCATTGACATCCTCAAAGAGCGAGCGAGGGATGGGAAAGCGGTACTGCTTGCAACCCACGATGTAGAGCTCGTCGCGGAACTCGCAGATCGCGTTCTCTTCTTGGCTGATGGAGAACTGGTCTCAGATGGAGACGTTCGCAAGGTACTCACCGCGAGCCTGCCCTTTGCACCTCAAGTGACAAAGATCTTCGCACCGCAAAAGTGGCTAACCGTCAAAGAAGTGGTCGAGGCGCTCCATGAATAGGAGACCTAGGAACTATCTGCGATTCTCGCTCTCGGCGAAGATCGGCATCGCCTTGACCTCAGCAGCCTCTTTTGTGGCATTCACTTGGCCGCTCTATCTTCCAGAAAACATCCTGGGCTATAGCTTGACCCAGGATAAGTATTGGATCTTCTTAGCCCTGGTCCCCATCTCACTCTTACTCCTTGGTCTCGAAATCAATAAGGGCGTCTTGGATATCAAGTCAATTGCTCTCCTTGCTGTCCTTGCAGCAATTGCGGCGGCACTTCGTCAGATAGGTGCCGGTGCCGTAGGTATCGAACCGATGTGGTTCATCATCATCCTCGCATCTCGCGTCTTTGGCCCGACCTTTGGATTTGCTCTTGGTTCGGTAGGAACGACCCTCTCTGCCCTCATCACGGGAGGCATCGGACCATGGCTTCCGTTTCAGATCATTGCTGCATCGTGGATCGGCCTCTTGGCAGGATCGTTGCCAAACAAACTACGCGGTCGAATCGAAATCGCACTCTTGATGGTCGTCGCGCTGGTTTCAGGAATGACATTTGGATTTCTGATGGATCTTCAGATGTGGCCGTGGCTCTTGGGAACCGACACTTCACTCTCCTTCATCCCCGGTGATTCGATCGAGGCGAATCTGGAGCGATTCATCGCCTTTCATTTCCTCACTGCAATGGCTTGGGATATTCCGCGCTCACTACTCACAGCGATATTGATTGGCGTGACCGGAGCGCCGATTTTGGGTGCCTTGCGCCGTACTGAGCGACGCGCCTTCTTTATCAGTGATATCAGCGAACGCGAGATGGCAAGAACGGAGCCTTGACCACTTCGTAACTGCCGACTCGACCCCGCACATCGATCTCGACGAGATCTCCTACTTTGACCTCGGGAGAAACCAGCGCGAGAGCGATGCCAAGCTTCAAGTTAGGAGAGAACGTTCCGCTCGTCACCTCTCCGATCACCTTCGCATCACTGAGAACTTTCATTCCAGCCCTCGGAATGGTTCGATCCTGAGCCAAGAGCGCTACCGATCGTCTCGTTGCACCCTCTTCGCGGATTCGTAGGAGGGCATCTCGGCCATGAAACTGAGCCTTCTTCCAATCTACTGCCCAACTCACTCCCGCTTCTATTGGATTGATCGAGGTTGAGAGTTCGTGACCGTGAAGGGCATAACCCATTTCAGTTCGCAAGGTATCTCGCGCGCCGAGCCCTGCAACGCGTCCATGGAATGAAGGAAGTGCAGCAACGAGCCGTTGCCAAATATCGCGAGCACTGCCGTTCGCAACGGGGGCAACGATCTCGTACCCAAACTCTCCCGTGTACCCGGTGCGACAGAGCGTTACCGAAGGTCCGATCTCGGCGAAGGACATGTAGTCGAGCGACTGTGGGAGAGAGATCGAGATCGACTGGAGAAGAACCTCTGACTTAGGGCCTTGCACTGCAATGACCGCATAATCACGATGCAGATTCTTCACCGTGATCGATGACGGCGCCGCCTTATCGATCGTGCGAAAGACTTCGCTGCAATTTGATGCATTAGGGATTAGTAAGACTCGATCCTCATTGATGCGATAGGCGATCAAATCATCGATGACGCCACCGCTCTCGTTGCAGAGCAAGGTGTATTGCGCCCCACCATCTTTAACCTGAGTCAGGTCATTGGTAAGAATCGAATCGATGAAAGTGACTGCTCCCGTGCCTTCGATCAGGATCTTTCCGAGATGGGAAACATCAAAGATCCCAACCTGCTCTCGAACCGCCCTCTGCTCAGCAATGACTCCCCCATCACTACCGGGATACTCGATTGGCATCAACCAGCCACCAAAATCGGCCATCTTCGCTCCAACCGAGAGGTGATATTGGTGAAGCGGCGAAGTAAGGAGTGAGGGCGTGGATGGCACTTCTTGGTTCACTCCAATAACCTAGCCGATGTTCTCCGCTACAGCGCAGGAAGCATCGGCTATGAGAGGAAAGAAATGACTCTGGTAAAGGCGACTGATCGGAAAGTCTCTGCTGAAATTCTTGTCGTTGGACTCAGTCGCATCAACGCCACCTCCGGCAAGAAGAGTCCTCGCCTCCATATTGAATCGGGCGACATGTCCATTGATAGAGCTGGATTGATCGATGCTCTGCAAGATATGGGCGCGACAGGTGCGGCAGATGAAGTGATCAAGCTTCCCGCCCAGGGATATCGCCTACTTGTTTTGACCGGTCTTGGCGAACGTAGGAGTTCATCACGTTACTCGGCTGAAGTCCTACGGCGTGCAGCCGGCGCCGCTTCCAGATCGCTTGAAGGTCATACATCAGCAACATTCTCGCTGCCCTATGACTCGCTCGAAGATCTTGCAGCCATCGCAGAAGGCGCTCTCCTTGGAGCATATGCTTTCGATGAATTTCGTGGATCAACTTTGAAGGATCGAAAGAAGCCTCTCCAGGAGATCGAGGTTTTCACAGCCAAGGCAAAGAACAAGGCTTTGAAGCCACTCCTTGATCGCGCAAAGATAATCGCAGATCAGGTGCATCTGACGAGAGATCTCATCAATACTCCTCCAAGCCATCTCACTCCAGATTCCTTCGCAAAACGACTGAAGAGTGAGGCAACAAAGGCCGGCCTCAAAGTCGAGATCCTCGATCACAACCAACTCAAGAGCAAAGGCTTTGGTGGCATCACTGCTGTAGGTCAAGGTTCTGCAAATCCACCACGACTCCTTCATATCTCCTACGCCCCTCGCAAGACCTCGGCTAAGAAACCGTTGAAGCGTCTGGCCTTCGTCGGGAAGGGCATCACCTTTGACACAGGCGGCCTCGCTCTCAAACCAGCTCAAGGCATGGAAGCGATGAAGTCCGATATGAGTGGCGCGGCGGCGGTCACCGCGGCAGTCATTGCGATCGCTCGATTGAAGATTCCAGTAGCCATCGACGCATGGGCTCCGCTTGCAGAGAATATGGTCAGCGATAGCGCGACTCGTCCCTCAGACATCATCACCATCTACGGCGGGAAGACGATTGAAGTGCTCAATCCTGATGCAGAGGGTCGATTAATCCTTGCTGATGCCTTGGTTCGAGCTGCCGAAGTGGGCGAGAAGGCTGGCGGATTGGCAGGCATCGTCGACGTTGCGACGCTCACTGGCGCGCAAGTTATTGCGTTAGGAACACGCACCTCTGCAGTCATGACCAATAACGATGAGTTCCGCTCTAAGTTCCTGAAAGTTGCAGAGGCCACAGGCGAACAATTCTGGCCGATGCCATTGCCCGAGGAACTGCGCGCCTCACTCGACTCCCCCGTCGCTGATATGGCTAACATCGGAGATCGCATGGGCGGCATGCTCGTTGCGGGCCTCTTCTTACGTGAGTTCGTTTCCAACGATCTGCCATGGCTCCATCTGGATATCGCCGGACCTGCCTACAACGAGGGAAAGCCCCACGGCTATACACCGGTAGGGGGAACGGGAGTCGCAGTTCACTCTCTGATTGCCCTCGCGGAGGCAACCGCCTCCTCCTGAAACTGGCAGAATTGACGGGTACTGCTCAGAGGAATTCCCAGATGGCTTTACATAAGTTGTTCTGCGAAGTAGTAGACGTTGTACAAGGTGTAGAAGGTGTAGAAGTTGTAGGTAGTCGAGTAACAGAGGAGCGTTGCGGTGGATTTTGATCTCGTCGTTCTAGGTGGAGGCTCCGGCGGTTATGCCGCGGCGCTTCGCGCGTCACAATTGGGACTTCGCGTCGTTCTCATCGAACGCGACAAGCTCGGTGGTACCTGCCTCCATCGAGGATGTATCCCGACCAAAGCCCTCCTCCATGCAGGTGAAATCGCCGACAACGCTCGGGAAGCGCACACCTTTGGCGTCAAAGCCGAGTTCCACGCCATGGACATGGCTGGAGTCAACGCATACAAAGATGGCGTCATCTCCAAGCTCCATAAGGGTCTTCAAGGTCTGGTGAAATCTCGCAACATCACCTACGTCGAGGGTGAAGGCAAATTAGTTGCTCGAGATACCGTTGAAGTGAACGGCGTGCGCTACCAAGGCAAGAATGTCCTGCTTGCAACCGGTTCCTATCCAAAGACGTTGCCGGGTTTGGCCATCGATGGAGAGCGAATCGTCACCTCGGACCATGCAATGCACATGGATTATGTCCCCAAGAGCGTGATCGTTCTTGGTGGTGGTGTTATCGGATGTGAATTCGCCTCAGTCTGGAAATCTTTCGGAGCAGAAGTGACGATCATTGAAGCACTTCCCCGTTTGATCGCTCTTGAAGATGAGAGTTCAAGCAAGCAACTCGAGCGAGCTTTCCGTAAACGTGGCATCAAGTTCGAAGTCGGAGTTCGTTTCACAGGTGCATCTGTCTCAGCGGACGCAGTAACGGTAACTCTCGAGAATGGATCGACCCATAGCGCTGATCTGCTTCTCGTCGCAGTAGGACGCGGACCTGTCTCTCAAGGCTTGGGTTATGAAGAGCAGGGAATCACGATGGATCGCGGCTACGTCCTTGTCGATGAGAAGTGCCGAACCAACATCCCAGGCATTTGGGCGGTTGGCGACCTGATTCCGACGCTTCAACTCGCACATGTTGGATTCGCTGAAGGCATCATGGTCGCTGAGGAGATTGCAGGACTCAATCCGCGCGCCATCAATTACGACGGAATTCCGCGAGTGACATATTCGGAACCAGAGGTCGCTTCGGTGGGATTGACCACATCACAGGCAAAGGAGCGTGGCCACGATGTGGTCGAGCTCAACTATGACCTAGCTGGCAATGGCAAGGCTCAGATCCTCAAGACGGCTGGATCCGTCAAGCTGGTCGCAGCAAAGAATGGACCGATTCTTGGAATCCACATGGTGGGTTCCCGCGTGGGTGAATTACTCGCGGAAGCACAGTTGATCTTCAATTGGGAGGCTGACGCGAACGATGTCGCTCAGTTCATCCATGCCCACCCAACTCTCTCCGAAGCAATGGGAGAAGCTCATCTTGCTCTTGCTGGCAAGCCGCTTCACGCTCACGGCTAAGGAAATCGCCAGACTTCTATGACCAGGACTAAAGTACGAGCGGGACGTTAAGGAGAAAGATGTCATTCTCGGTAAAGATGCCAGCACTCGGTGAGAGCGTCACTGAGGGCACTGTGACCCGTTGGCTCAAACAAGAAGGCGAGACAGTCGCTCTCGACGAGCCGTTACTTGAGGTTTCTACGGACAAGGTCGATACGGAAATTCCTTCGCCTGCGGCGGGAACTCTCTCCAAGATCGTCGTACAAGTGGATCAAACTGTTGAAGTGGGTACAGAGCTTGCTGTCATTGATGATGGAGCATCCGCATCGTCCGCCACACCCGCGGCAAAACCAGTTGCAGTAGCTCAGCCAGAACCAGTTGCAGCAGCGCCAGCACCTGTGCCAACACCAGCGCCGGCGCCAACTCCCACTGCTCCTGCGCAATCTGCTCCTGCGCAATCTGCTCCTGCGCAATCTGGAGCAACGATTGTCTCCATGCCTGCCCTTGGTGAATCAGTAACAGAAGGAACAGTGACGCGATGGCTCAAAGCTGTTGGTGATGTCATTGCCGTAGATGAACCGCTCTTGGAAGTGTCGACAGACAAAGTGGATACCGAGATCCCATCTCCTGTTGCGGGAGTCTTGCTCTCTATCGACGTCAATGTCGATCAAACGGTTCCTGTCGGTGCACGTCTGGCATCAATAGGCGTTTCAGGTAGCGCTCCAACTCCAGCGCCTGTCGCGCCTGCTCCTGCCCCCGCACCTATCCCAGCTCCGGTGGTCGAAGCGGCGCCTATCGTTTCACCTGCGCCAGTTGTAGCTGCACCTGCGCCAGTTGTAGCTGCACCTGCCGCCGCGACCGATGCTTATGTCACTCCCATAGTCCGCAAGTTGGCACATGAACTAGGGGTAGATCTTTCAAAGGTCCGCGGAAGTGGTGTTGGTGGACGAATCAGAAAAGAAGACGTGACGGCCGCGGCAGCACCTGCAGCGCAAAGTGTTGCGACACCTGTACCACAACGCGCCGTAGCACCAGCCCCTATCACGCCATCTCCGCTACGTGGAACCCGCGTCCCCATGACACGTTTACGCAAAGTCATCGCTGCCCGCATGGTCGAATCACTTCAGGTTTCCGCTCAACTCACTACTGTGGTTGAGGTCGATGTGACCGCGATCGACCGGCTTAGAAATCGAGCTAAAGGTAATTTTGAAGCTCGTGAAGGCGTCAAGCTCTCCTTCCTACCGTTCTTTGCTATCGCCACATGCGAAGCTCTCAAGCAACATCCAGTCGTCAACTCTTCGATCGAAGGTGAAGAGATCATCTATCACGGAGCTGAGCACCTCGGTATTGCTGTTGATACAGATCGCGGTCTCTTGGTACCAGTGATCAAAGATGCCGGCGATCTCAACATGGGCGCAATCGCTCGAAAGATCGCTGATGTCGCAGCACGAACTCGCGAGAACAAGATCTCTCCGGATGAGTTGGGTGGCGGTACTTTCACGATCACCAATACCGGAAGTCGTGGCGCGCTCTTCGATACGCCGATCATCAATCAACCTCAGGTAGCGATCTTGGGCGTGGGTTCAGTCGTCAAGCGCCCGATGGTGATCAAAGGTAACGATGGCAGTGAGACGATTGCTATCCGCTCCATGGTCTATCTCGCTCTCTCTTACGATCACCGAATCGTTGATGGCGCAGATGCTGCTCGCTTCCTCTCCACTCTCAAAGAACGCCTCGAAGGCGGCCGTTTCGAAGCGGATCTCGGCCTCTCCTAAACCTTCGTTCGATTTCAGATTCGAGGAACTTCATGTCAGTCAAGCAAAGAGTCGCCATCACAGGGGCGTCAGGATTGATCGGCACTGCTCTCGTTGGGCATTTGAAGTCAGAGGGACACACCGTTCAACGCCTGGTTCGACGTAAACCAGTTGCTCCCGATGAAGTCTTTTGGGATCCAAACGCGGGAACAGTCGACCTCGCTCCCTTGGAAGGCGTCGATGCAGTCATTCACTTAGCCGGTGCAGGTGTTGGCGATAAACGATGGAGCAAAAAGTACAAGGCGCAGATCCTTAACTCGCGACTCTATGGAACGAACACCATTGCATCTGCTGTCGAGAAGTTGAAACCAAGTGTCTTCATCTCAGGTTCCGCGATCGGCTGGTATGGCGAAACTGGAAATCGTGCAGTCACGGAGAGCGATCGTGCGGGCGATGACTTCCTCGCCTCTGTCTGCAAGGAATGGGAAGCTGCAGCCGATGCGGCCACTTCAGTTCGCACAGTCAAGATTCGTACCGGACTTGTTCTTGATCCAACCGGCGGTGCGCTTGGTCGGATGATGCCTCTCTTCAAGGTGGGCTTAGGTGGCAGGTTGGGAAATGGAAAACAATGGTGGTCTTGGATCACACTCCATGATGAGATCAAAGCGATCTCCTATCTCCTTGAGGCGGATATCGAAGGTCCGGTGAATCTAACCTCCCCCAACCCGGTGACAAATGCCGAATTCACGGCAGCATTGGCTCGAGCACTAAGAAGGCCAGCGCTATTCCCTGCCCCGGCCATCGCTCTCAAAATTGCACTAGGTGGTTTCTCGACCGAGATCCTTGGTAGCAAACGAATCCTGCCGCAACGCCTCATCGACGCAGGGTTCCATTTCGACTTCCCTCAACTTCCGACGGCGCTCGTCGAACTCGTCAAATAGAAGTTAGAGCGTCTCCCAAGCCTGTTCGGCGGCATCAATTCCAGACTCCATTGCGCCTTGCTGTGCTGGAAGCCCGAGGAAATCACCTGCCAAGAACCGAGGAATCGATCCTTGGGTGCGAGGCAACTTCAAACTCGTTTCGCGATCGACCCCTGGGAACATCAGCGGCAATGACTTAGGAATCGAGTACTTGCTCACCAACGTCCATGATGAACTCTCTCGCCCCCAGAGCTCTGCCAGGTGTTTTCGCACCCTTGCCTCGCTCACTTCCTGACCATAGGAGTTCATAACTGTCGTTGAAATCAGAGTCTTGCCCGAAGGCGCATATTCAGGAGCCAACTTGGAGATTGCGATGGTATTCGTGATCGGACCACTATTCATTCCATCGATCCGAAGCAGAGATGGGAAGTCATCGCCATCAACGCTGTGATACCAGGTCGTGCTTGCTGACATCTTGGTGGCGAGTTGCCGCTTCTTGTGAGCGTACTGACCGATGAGCGCTGCAGCGGCGATCGCATCAGTGGCAATGATGACCGTTCGAGCCTTGAACTTTCTTCGACCGGAGCGAATGTAATCCATTCCAACTTCATCGATAGGTGAGTTGAGGCGAATGTCTAGGTCATGGCTGAGGGTTTCTGCGACTCTACCCACGCCACCGATCGGAAGGCCCGGATTACCAATCATGAAGTAGTGGATCAGCTCACGTGCGACGCGCGCTGATATGTGAGCTGGATGATTGAGGAATACTCCCGATGCGAATGGAGCGATCACTCTGGAATAGAAGGTGCCGATTCCCTCCTTCAACATCTCATCCTCGAAGGATTGGTCAGCTCCTCTCTCGTCTGGAATTCCCCGTCTGATCCGCTGTAGATACCTCAAGAATCTCAACTTCTCCGATAACGAACCTGTTGCAATCGATGTCGCTCCAAGGATCGAGCTAACGCCCACTCTTGGATCGCCAAGTCGATGCACCTGCTTCCCGATGACGACATCGATGCCTCGTGAAAGGAAATGGAAATCGTCTGGCTTGAAGTATCTAGAGAGCGCGGGGTAGGCGGGATTGATGAGTTGAAATCCACGATCACAGATGAAATCACCGACTTGATCGCTTCTGACTCGACCGCCCACTTGATCAGCCGACTCAAAGATAGCGACCGTAGCACCTAGTTCTTGAGCACGGCGGGCCGCCGCGAGGCCAGCTAGGCCAGCCCCGACGATGGCTATATCAAGCGTTTGACTTCTCATATTGGAGCTTTGATGGCCACCAGATCTTGGGTCCAATGATTCGCACTAGCGCTGGAACCAACAAGGATCTGACGACGAGAGCATCGAGAAGAACACCGAACGCCACGGCGAAGCCAAGTTGTGCAAGGAAGACAAGAGGCAAGATGCCAAGAACGCCGAAGGTTGCCGCGAGAACGATTCCAGCTGAGGTGATGACACCACCAGTGACGGTGAGACCTTTGACGATACCAGCACGAGTTCCAATCTTCTGTGACTCCTCGCGAACGCGCGTCATCAAGAAGATGTTGTAATCGATACCGAGCGCTACGAGGAAGACAAATGCAAAGAGTGGGAAGGCGGCATCGGTGGAGGGGAATCCAAAGACATTCTCAAAGACAAGTGCACAGACGCCCAGAGTCGCCGCGAAGGAAAGAACGACGGTCAAGAGCAATAACCCCGCCGCCAAGATGCTTCGTAGAAGCAATGCGAGGATGACCGCGATCAAGACTAGGACCACAGGGATGATCACCTGATTGTCACGTCGAGAGGACTTATCGATATCGAAACTGACCGCAGTTTGACCGCCTACCAGGGCAGTTGAATCTACCTCTTTGACCGCTTCGCGGATCACTGGGATCAGATCCTTCGCTTCTCCAGAGTCAGCTGGCACGGCAAGGGTCGCATTGAGGAGCACTTTGCCATCGACGACTTTGAGCGTTAATGTCGGCGCGCCGGTTACCGGATCTCTCAACGTTGCCGGCGAAACTTCAGCGACATCATCGATTGAAAGAAGTGCCGCTGTGGCAGCTGAGACTTGACGCTCTGTCACGACGATCTCGACAGGAGTTCCTTCACCACTTGGGAAGTGAAGACCCAAGCGTTCCAGGCCTCGAACTGAGTCCTGCTTGTTCGTAAAGACATCTGTTTGCGCTACACCTGACGTATTGAGTGAGAGTGAGAAACCCGCGAAGATGATCAATCCGAGCGCTGTAGCGAGACCAACTTGCTTGGGTTTGCGATCGACGAGAGCGCCAACCTTTGACCATAGACCGGAGAGTTTCTCATCCGCATGGTCATACTTGGGCACCTTGGGCCAGAAGATCCATCGACCGAGGAGAACGAGCGCTGCAGGCAAGAATGTGAGTGCCGCGAGCATGGCGCATGCGATTCCAATCGAACCGACCGGACCCAATCCCCTATTGCTAGAGAGATCGGAGAGGAGAAGGACCATCAAGCCAGCGATGACAGTTCCACCTGAGGCAAGGATCGGTTCAACGGTTCCGCGCCAAGCGATCGCCATCGCTTCATAGCGCGATTCATGGTTGTGCAGCTCTTCGCGATAACGCGAGATGAGAAGGAGCGCATAGTCGGTCGCAGCGCCAAGGACGAGAACATCCAAGATTCCCTGGGTTTGACCATTGAGATCGATGATGTCGTTCTTCGCCAGGTGATAGACGATGAAGGTTGCGAAGGTGAGAGCGAAGACCGCATTGAAGAGTGGGATCAGCCAGAGTAATGGGGATCGATAGACCAAGATCAAGATGATGGAGACGACGCCGAGTGTGGTCAGAAAAAGCGTCGAGTCGATCGATCCAAATGCATTGAACAGGTCAGCAAATATTCCGCCTGCCCCTGTTACGTAGGAATCTACATCACTACCTTCGAAGGTCGCTTTTACATCCTCGCGGATGTAATCGATGATCAGTGGCAGAGCGGGTTCATCATTGATGCTTTCGCCAGCGATCACACTATTGATCTGAATGTTAATCAGGGCTGCCTTGCCATCCTCTGCTGGAATGACAGCGAGTGGGATCCCCGGCGCAAAGTAGGTAGCGAGTGGTTTTCCAGATTGCGGGAGAACCTTGGTTGGCAAGGTCTTGGCATAATCGTCGATGGCTTGGAAGAGAGTTGGATTAACCGCTGGGCCGACATTTCCTTCAAGCAAGATCAAAGTTGGCAGCAGGTCAGCGGATTGATCCTGGAAATTGACGATCACTTCACTTGCGATCGTTGACTCCGCGCTCTCAGGCAAAAAGGCAGAGTTATCGTTCTCCTGTACGGTCGAAATCTTTGAAAACACCGGCCCTGAGATTCCACCAATGGAGAGCCACGCGATGATCGCAACGATTGCTATGTAGAGAGGTTTTCGACCTTTGACGACTCGCTTATCTGTGGCTTTGGACACGAATATGCCTTCCTGAGGTTCGCATGAGCGGGTTGGATAACGACTGAAGAGCCGCGTAAGCCCATGAGTCTAGTTTGCGAACTCACGTTATTCATCTCAGCCGTAGGCTTGGGGCGTGGCTCAGGTCGATTCGATACCCAACATCTCCACCCAGCGGGGTGACGCGGTGATCGATCTCATCAACCTCCTTGACTTGGGACCTATCAACTATTCCACGGCCCTCGACCTTCAGCGTTCCATTCACGATGAAGTTGCGAGCGGAGCACGCAATTCCACTCTCCTACTTTTGGAGCATCATTCGATTTTTACTGCCGGTAAGAGAACCGAAGCGCATGAGCGACCCGTCAACTCCCCTGTCATCGACGTAGACCGGGGCGGAAAGATCACATGGCATGGTCCGGGTCAATTGGTCGGTTATCCCATCGTGAAACTTCGAGACCCCCACGAACTCGTTGGATATGTTCGTGAGATCGAATCGTCCATCATTCACTCCTTAGCGCAGTTCGGCATTCATGGTGAAAGAGTCGCTGGCAGATCTGGGGTGTGGATTGAAGGAAATCGGAAGATCGCTGCGATAGGAATTCGGGTTGCTCAAAGCGTGACCATGCACGGATTCGCTATCAATGTAAATTGCTCGCTCAATGCCTATGACGAGATCATCCCCTGCGGCATCACCGATTCGGCAGTCACTTCTGTCGCAGAGGAATTGAAGAGGCCGATAACCATTGCAGATGTCCTGGGAGTCTTCGAAACGAATATGCGTCAGACGTTGAAGGAGTTGATATGAGTATCACTTCACCGCAAGGGCGAAAGATGTTGCGGATCGAGGCAAAGAACGCTGCTGTGCCGATCGAGAAGAAGCCTGAGTGGATCAAGACCAAAGCGGTGATGGGTCCGAACTACACCGGTCTGCGATCGCTCGTGGTGAAAGAGGGACTACATACTGTCTGCCAAGAGGCTGCATGCCCCAACATCTTCGAATGCTGGGAAGATCGGGAAGCGACCTTCCTCATCGGTGGCGACACCTGCACCCGGCGATGCGATTTCTGCAATATCGCGACCGGAAAACCAAATCTCTTGGACCGCGATGAACCGCGGCGGGTCGCGGAATCTGTCGAACGGATGGAACTTCGATACGCCACCGTCACTGGAGTTGCGCGCGATGACCTTGACGATGAAGGTGCATGGCTCTATGCCGAGACGATTCGCGCGATCCACGAACGCGTCCCAGGATGTGGCGTAGAGATGCTAGCGCCTGACTTCTCGTCAAAGGATGAGCTTCTGGCGGAGGTCTTTGAATCGAGGCCAGAAGTCTTCGCCCACAATGTGGAGACCGTTCCCAGGATCTTCAAGCGGATTCGACCCGCTTTCAACTATGAGCGCTCACTCTCCGTCATCACGAAGGCGCGTGATTTCGGGCTGATCACCAAATCGAACCTCATCCTTGGAATGGGAGAGACGCGCGAAGAGATCTCCTCTGCACTTCGACATTTGCGCGATGCTGGATGCGATTTGATCACCATCACTCAATATCTGCGTCCAACGAATCGCCATCATCCAGTCGAGCGCTGGGTGAAACCGCAAGAGTTCGTAGAACTAGCGGCAGAGGCGAAGGAGGTCGGATTTGTCGGCGTCATGAGTGGCCCTCTGGTGCGCTCCTCCTATCGAGCTCGTCGACTCTACGAAGAAGCACTCTCCGCTAGAGAACAAGCACGAGATCAGAAGTAGAGACGCGAAGTCCATGCCAGATCTCGTCTATCCCGCTGTCATCAAAGTCGTACAGGGTTTCTGGCGGTACTTAGGTTTGCGCTTCACGATCCTTGGCGAGGCTCATATTCCGCGTCATGGTGGAGCCGTGATGGCGATCAACCACATTGGTTATCTTGATTTTGCCCTTGCTGGAACAGCAGCTCTACCTGCTGGACGTCTCGTCCGATTCATGGCTAAGAAACAGGTCTTCGACCATCCCATCTCTGGTCCATTGATGCGCGGAATGCACCACATCAGTGTCGATCGAAGCAATGGCGCACCCTCATATGTCGAAGCGCTCAAAGCGCTACGAAGTGGCGAGATCGTTGGCATCTTTCCCGAAGCGACCATCTCTCGAACCTTCGAATTGAAGGAGATGAAGAGTGGCGTGATTCGACTTGCCATGGATTCGGCAGTTCCCGTCATTCCCACAGTGATCTGGGGAAGTCAGCGCATTTGGACCAAACGTCAGCCTCGAAACTTCAAACGCCGTGGAATACCGATCACGATCTCTGTTGGGGCGCCTTATTCGATAGCCCCTGATGCAGATATCGAGGAAGAGATGGAACGCCTGAGGGCGAAGATGAGCGAATTGCTCCATCTGGCTCAACAGAACTATCCGGATATTCCCAACGGGGAATCATGGGCACCACCACGTCTCGGTGGCACTGCACCCACAGCCGAAGAGCTAGAAGTGATCATTGCTCGGGAAAAGCAAGAACGAGAAGGCAGATAAACTCCGCCACATGGCTGATAGCGATAAGAAGCTCTCTCGATCAGAGCGTAGAGCGGCAAAACGAGCCGCTCGGGCAAACCGAGGTCCGCGTTTCAAAGTGATTCGTGATGCTTACTCTGTCACAAAGAAGGAGAAGCCATACATTGCGGCTCTCCTCTCTCTGATCTTCATCGCGGTGCTCGCGGTAGGGATCATGATTGGAGCCTTCCTCGGACGACCTGGGTATGCAGCGTTCCTCTCAATTCCATTCGCTTTTCTCGTCTCATTCATAGTCTTCACTCGAGCCGCCACCTCTGCTGCTTACTCCACCATTGAGGGCCAACCGGGTGCTGCCGCAAGTGTTCTCATGTCGATTCGTAAAGGTTGGACCGTAGATACGGCGGTCAATGTCAACCGCCATCAGGACATGGTGCATCGGGCAGTTGGCAAGGCGGGTATCGTCCTTGTTGGAGAAGGTCGCGATGGAGTGAAGATCTTGCTCAACGATGAGCGAAGGCGCATGGAGCGAGTGGCGCCTGGGGTTCCGGTTCACACCTTGATCTGCGGTGAGTCATCTGAGCAGATTTCGGTCCGCAAACTTCAGAGAACCATGAAGAAATTCCCTAAGAAGCTCTCCATGCCCCAGGTACGAGAGCTTCGCGCTCGCATCAAATCGGTCGGTGGAATGAATATCCCGCTTCCCAAAGGACCGATGCCAAAGAACATCAAGATCCCGAAGCGTCCTTAATCGGCGAAGCTATCGCTTGTAGACAGCACTTTGAACGATTCGATCGTGTAATCCACGACCATCTGAATCAAAGACCACCGCAGGAATCACAAGGAGAATGAGCAAGGTCCGCAAGACGACCCTGCCAAACCCAAGAATGTGGCCGTCAGGAAAGCTCCCGACCGAAAGGTTGAGAATCCGCTGACCCGCTGAAGCACCGGTGAGCCCAGTGAGAACGACAATCTGCGCGAAGAAGACTGCCGTGATCCAAATGGGGCGCCCTTCGGATTGTTCGAAGATCAACGAACCCACTGCCCAGCTCATCAGCCAATCGAGAGTCAATGCGGCAAATCGCCGCCCCATTCCCGCTATTTCCGGCCCCGCCATCTGGTGCTGGCCCTCACTTCTCATGCCGGGATAGTAGTCAGAATCACTCGATCCCTTGGCTAAGTAACATGCCCGTAACAATCCAGTCACGGGTCTTTCACGCACGGAATCTAACCTCCGCTACATAGTTCAAAGCACCGCAGCGTCGCGGTCACGGTCAGGCGACTGACACTTAAGAATGTCGAGGGGAAAGCATGTTCAAGAGCTCTAGCGAGATCATCGAGTACGTCAAGAAGAATGACGTCAAGTTCGTTGACATTCGCTTCATTGATTTACCTGGTATTCAGCATCACTTCAATATTCCGGCAGTCAATCTCACGCAAGAAATGCTCGATGGTGGTCAAATGTTCGATGGTTCATCGATTCGTGGCTTCCAGTCAATCCATGAATCTGACATGAAACTATTGCCAGCGCCAGAGACGGCCTTCATCGACCCCTTCCGCAAAGAAAAGACCTTGATCATCACTCACTCGGTGCATGATCCCATCACCAATGAACCGTACTCACGTGATCCTCGTGGCATCGTAAAGAAAGCAGTCGACTACATGAAGTCGACCGGTATCGCAGATACCGCGTTCTTTGCTCCTGAAGCTGAGTTCTATGTCTTCGATCGCATTCGATTCCTCACCGGAATGAATCAAGCATTCCACCACATCGATTCTTATGAAGGTGCGTGGAACACAGGTATCGAAGAGGATGCAGATGGCACCCCTAACCGCGGCTATCGCACTCGTATCAAAGGTGGCTATTTCCCAGTCTCCCCAACCGATCAATTTGCGGACCTTCGCGATGAGATGGTGATGAATCTAGAAAAAGTCGGACTCTCGGTTGAGCGCGCCCACCATGAAGTTGGAACTGCGGGCCAGATGGAAGTCAATTACCGATTCAACGACGTATTGCATGCTGGTGATGACTTGATGAAATTCAAGTACATCATCAAGAACACTGCCTGGCAGTCTGGCAAGACAGCGACTTTCATGCCGAAGCCACTCTTTGGAGACAATGGCTCAGGAATGCACGTCCATCAATCGCTATGGAAGGACGGCAAGCCACTCTTTTTCGGTGATGGCTATGCCGATCTCTCAGATCTTGCTCGCTGGTATATCGGCGGTCTTCTCAAGCATGCTCCATCGCTCCTGGCCTTTACCAACCCCACTGTCAATTCCTATAAGCGTTTGGTTCCTGGCTATGAAGCACCAGTCAATCTGGTCTACTCCGCGAGAAATCGCAGCGCCTGTATCCGTATTCCGATCACGGGGTCGAGCCCGAAGGCCAAGCGCATTGAATTCCGTTGCCCCGATCCTTCTTCGAACCCATATCTTGCCTTTGCAGCGATGCTCATGGCAGGTCTTGATGGAATCCAGAACAAGATCGAGCCACCAGCACCAGTTGATAAGGATCTCTATGAGTTGGAAGGCGATGAAGCGAAAGCGATCTCGCAAGTTCCTGGCTCACTGGATGCGGTACTCGACAATCTTGAGCGAGATAACGACTTCCTTACCAAGGGCGGAGTCTTCACTCAAGATCTCATCGATACCTGGATCAGCGTCAAGCGAACTCAGGAAGTCGATTACGTTCGACTTCGACCACATCCTGCGGAGTTCGAGCTTTACTACGATCTATAAAAAATCATCCAATATCTACTCAACATCTCGTCAAAACGCCCTCTGGGATCCCAGAGGGCGTTTTGGTTTTCACTTCGCTTTATCTCTCGAGAGTTGAAGGAAGAGGACCGCAACGAGCGCTGAGAGAACGCTTCCAGCCAGAATGCCGATCTTTCCAGCAGCAAGCGACGAACTGCCGTCCTCAAAGGAGAGTTCGGCAATCAGCAGTGAGACTGTAAATCCAATACCCGCCAACAATCCGACGCTCAAGAGGTCTCGCCAGCGGAGATTCTCATTGAGGCGTGCTGCGGTGAATCTCGTCAAAAGATAGGTAGCACCCAAGACTCCAATCGGCTTACCCAAAACCAAGCCTGCGATCACTGCAAGCGAGATGGGTTCACCAATGGTTTCAACTCCCAGTGAGCGCAGGTCGACCCCAGCGGCGGTGAAGGCGAAGAATGGGACCGCGATGGCCACAGAGAAGGGGCGAACCTTCTCTTCCGCAATGTTCGCCGGTGATGGCGATCCATCAGAGTTCTTCAGTCGAGTCAAGAGTGCTAGTGCAACTCCAGCAACCGTCGCGTGCACTCCGGATTGATAGGTACTCCACCAGATCACGAGCGCGAGCGGGATGACGATGAACCAGTGGGTGAAACGAGATCTTTGGATCAACGCATAGAAAAGTAAGAGCGCGAAAGTTACAAGGAGAAAGAAGAGATCCGTCTTCTCAGAGTAGAAGAGAGCGATCACGGTGATCGCTCCTAGATCGTCTACGACCGCTAGCGCCAGCAGGAAGGCTCGAAGTTCCAACGGGAGTCCCTTACCAGCGACAGCAAGCACCGCCAAGGCGAAAGCAATGTCAGTTGCTACAGGTATCGCCCAACCAATCTGCGCGCCCGCAACCCCCCTTGTGACAAGAAGATAGACGATCGCCGGAAAGATCATTCCGGAGATCGCCGCAACCACAGGGACCACCGCTTGTTTTCTCTGCGCCAAGGATCCGTGGGTGAACTCATGCTTGAGTTCAAGTCCGGCAACAAAGAAGAAGATCGCAAGAAAAGCATCAGCCGCCCAGTGCGCAATACTGAGCTTGAGATCGATACTTTCAAATCCAATCTTGGTCGCCCTTAGATCTGCGTACCAATCGCCCCAAGGAGAATTCGCAATGATGAAGGCAGCGAGCCCGGCGATCAATAGCAGCGCGCCACCAAAAGTCTCATCCCGGAGCGCTCTCGAAAGCCAACGCTTCTCCTGGGGAGAATCGATCTTTTCAAAGGCATCATGGCGTTCTTCAGGGTTCGTCATGAGGGCAATCTACTCATTAGGATCGAAGCGTGTTGCCCGTGATAGTCGCGATCCAGAACGGCCCTTCTGCTCCGATCAACCTCTTGGGTAAGTGGTTGACTGAGGCCGGTTTCGAAATTCGGACCATTCATGCCTACGCGAAACAACCACTTCCGCGAAATATCAACGAACTGCGAAATAACGTTGGTGATCAACCGCTTGCAGCGCTGATTCCATTGGGTGGATCGATGGGCGCTCTCGATGATGCCGATGCTCCCTGGTTGGCTACCGAGAGATCTCTGATCTCTGATGCAGTCGCAAAGGAGATCCCAGTCCTCGGCATCTGTCTTGGCGCGCAACTCTTGGCTGTGAGTCTCGATGGTTCGATCGACAAAGGCGAGTCGCCCGAGATTGGTCTGACCGAGATAGAGATCAACAATGTGGACGATTCGATCTTTCGAGAGCTAGCGTCACAGCGATTGCCGACCATTCAATGGCACCAAGATGTGGTTTCACGATTACCCTCGGATGCGATCTCACTCGCATCCTCCTCATACTGCAGTAACCAGATCTATCGCGTCGGAAAATTTCATTATGGAATCCAGTTTCATCCTGAAGCTGATCCAACCATCGTCAGAATGTGGGAAAAGAAGGCAGACGAGGCCTACCGGCGTTCCCAGATGCGGACTGAAATTGCGGATGAGGTGAGAGCGCGGATGAGCGAAATGGAAGTGCTCTGGAAAGCTCCCATCATGCGCTGGGCAGCGATGGTCTTCGATCGGCTCGAGACTCGACCCAGACAACAAGGGCAACTCCGGTAATCACAACGATTGCTCCAAAGAAGAGTGTGACCGAGAGTTTCTCGTCGAGGAAAATTGTTCCCAGGATGATGGCGACCACTGGATTGACGTAGGCGTATGTGGCGATCAACCCCACCGAAGTGTTCTTCACCAGCCAGAGATATGCCGTGTATGTTGCGATGGAACCGATGAGGACAAGGAAGACCCAGCCGCCCCATGAGAGAGCTGTTGCATCGAAAAGGTCTCCAACGTCCTCACCGAGAAGGAGTGCAACGCTCGTCATAGAGATGCCGCCGAAGAGCATTTGATAGGCAGTAACCACGAGGGTGCTCTTTGGCAGATCCATACGAGGTGCAAGGTAGGTTCCAAGTGCCCAACCCATATTCCCGAAGATCACCATGCCCATCCAGAAGATATGGTTGCCATTGTCGGGTTTACTCAATTCCGGCTGGAGAAGTAAGCCCACGCCCATGAATCCGATCGCAATCCCCAACCAACTCAGCGGTGAGGATCTTTTTCCATCGATCACCTTGAAGATGGCGATCCAGAGTGGAAGTGCTGCAATCAAGAGCGCAACCATTCCAGTCGGTACATCGTTGTGTTGCGCCATCGTGACCATGCCCAGACCGAGTCCCAAGAGGAGCGAGCCGAGGATGGTTAGAAAGAAAGCTTCTCTACGAGTGATGCGGAGGAACCCAACTCCATAGCGAAGTGCGAGCGCAATCACCATGATCAGACCCGCAGCAAGAAAGCGAGAGCCCATTGCGAGCAGAGGCGGCATCGATTGAATGGCGTATTCGATTCCCAGGTAGGTCGAACCCCAGACCAGATAGACGACCCAGAGCGCTCCCCAGATGCGGGCCTTGCTCGGTTGACTCACGACCTCAACCTAACGAAGAGTGAGAAGTACCTTTCGGTAACCTTTCGCAGATGCAAGTTATTTGCATTACACTTCTAGTCATGATCATCCCGCTACTACATATCCCTGATGGGTTCATCACGATTCCCATCTCCTCCCTCTTCATGCTCTTATCTGCCATCGGCGTCGCCCTGGCTCTCAAGGGGGCGCGTAGCGAACTCGACGACAAGACAGCGCCGCTCGCTGGATTGACCACCGTCTTCATCTTCGCCGCACAGATGATCAACTTCCCCGTTGCTGCTGGAACCAGCGGTCACCTCCTTGGCGGCGCATTGGCAGCCATCCTGATCGGTCCCTTTGCCGCCACCCTCTCCATCACCATCGTTCTCATCCTTCAGGCGCTTCTCTTTGCTGACGGTGGGCTCACTGCGATCGGTCTCAATGTCTTCAATCTCTCTTTGATCGGCGTCTGGGGTGGTTACCTGACCTTCCTCGTGATTCGAAAACTGATGCCGAAGAATAAGAGTTCCATTCCCATTGCAGGCTTTATCGCAGCCTTGATTCAAGTTCCCCTCGCAGCAACGGGCTTCGTCTTTCAATACGCGCTCGGAGCAGAGTCAACGATTCCAGTCTCAACGGTCTTTACTGCGATGTTCTCCACGCACCTCTTGATCGGTATCGGCGAAGGGATCATCACGGCGCTCACACTCTCAGCTGTCCTTGCATCAAGAAGTGATCTTGTCTTCGGGTGGCGTGCCATCGCACCTGCCCTGACCATCAAGAAGGGGATCTAAATGAAAGAGTTCCTAACCAATAAGTTCCTTCTCGCTGGCATAGCTATTTCTCTTCTCACAGCAGGAGTTCTCTCCTTCTACGCATCGTCGAGTCCGGATGGACTTGAGAAGGTTGCAGAGGAGAAAGGCTTTCTCGATACCGCTAAGGATCCAATCAACTCCGGGTCTCCACTAGCGGATTACGGAGTATCGGGAGTTGACAATGAAAGATTGAGCGTGGGACTCAGTGGCCTTGTCGGCGTCATCGCGACGCTTTTGGTGTCGGCGCTCATCTTCAGATCCCTGGCAAAGAAGGGAAAGTAGAAAATCAACTTTCCAGTCAAAGCTGAGGAGCACCCACACCGAGAGCACCACCACGGCCATGATGCGGGAGAACGGCTCTACATTCACGGCCATAGCCGTATTCATCAGCTACCCGCACACTTGAAGGTCCTTGCTCTGATCGGCTTTCTCTTCGTCGTCGTTTCGACGCCGATCACAAATTACTTCAGCTATTTCGCCTTCTTTTCCTTGATCTTCTCTGCGATCATCGTCGCTGGACTACCCATTCCAACCGTCTTGCGAAGATCACTGATCGAGATTCCCTTCATTCTCTTTGCCTTCCTCATGCCCTTTTTCGGTTCAGGCGAGAGCTACCAGGTCGCTGGATTCACGCTCTATCGCGAAGGGATACTCGCAGGTGGTGCGATCGTCGCCAAAGGAACACTTGGCGTACTTGGCGCGATCACCCTCTCCTCGACCACGACCGCGAGAGAGATACTTCGAGGACTCGAGCGATTGAAGCTCCCTGCCATCATGGTCAATATCGCTTCCTTCATGCTCCGCTACATCAATGTAGTCACGGATGAGATGGAACGGATGCGAATCGCAAGGGCTTCGCGCGGTTTTGAAGCTCGTGGCATCCGCGATTGGAAGATCCTCTCGAGCGTGATTGCGACGCTATTCATTCGCTCCTATGAACGAGGAGAGCGAGTTCACCTGGCGATGCTCTCTCGCGGATTCACGGGAGTTATCCCCCGTTCCGCTGATCCACGACCTGATAAGTCCCAGTATGTCTTTGTATCCCTTCTCCCCATCTTCGCTCTTCTCGTATCTCTCATAGATAGGTTCGCACTCTGATGGCCATCCCTTCACTACGCGTTGATCAACTTGCCTTTGCCTATCCCGACGGCCATCAAGCTCTCTTTGGAGTGAATCTTCATATCAATCGAGGAGAGCGAGTCGCGCTCCTCGGTCCCAATGGCGCTGGAAAGACCACTTTCGTAATGCATCTCAACGGTATCCACGGTGCGCAACATGGTCATGTAGAGATTGATGGAATCAGGATCGACGTTGCGAATAAGGAATCGCTAAAAGAGATTCGCTCCAAGGTGGGGCTGGTCTTTCAAGACCCAGATGATCAGCTCTTCATGCCCACTGTCTTTGAGGATGTTGCTTTCGGGCCGCGAAACCTTGGGCTGACGGAGGACGAAGTTCGAGCGAAGGTGAGCGCTGCGTTGGAACGCGTTGGCATGAGTGAATTTGCCGCTCGCCCGCCACACCATCTCTCCTTCGGTCAGCGTCGACGCGTGGCTGTCGCAACCGTTCTTGCTATGGACCCTTCCATCTTGGTCCTCGATGAACCTTCATCGAATCTTGATCCAGCTAGTCGACGCGAATTGGCAGAGATCTTGACCGATTTAGATATCACCTTGATCATGGTGACCCATGACCTGCCGTTCGCAAACGAGCTCTGTGAAAGGTCCGTGATCCTCGCCGATGGAGCCATCGTCGCGGACGATAAGACCTATGCAATCTTGCGCAACGAAGAGCTCTTGAAGCAGTATCGGTTGGAGCTACCGAAGGGCTTTTCCTTCTAATTCGGCCGAATAATTCGACCGACTAATTCGACCAACTAATCCAAGAAGAAATCTGGCAGGAACTCTGTCGTTCCAGGAACTACTGCATACGAGTCCAAGTCGGTAATGCCTTCACTCGCAAGCACTTCGTCATCGACAAAGAAGTTACCAGTACATTCTTTGCTCGAGCGGTTAAGTATTGCGTAGGCCGCATCAGCGAGAATCTCTGGCTTCCTGCAGAGCGATGTGTCAACGCCAGGGATCATCTGTAGCGCTGCAGTATCGATGGCGGTTCTTGGCCAGAGTGCATTCACTGCGATCGCATCTCGCTTGAATTCAGCAGACATTCCAAGGACGCACATACTCATTCCATATTTCGCCATGGTGTAAGCCAGATGATTCTTGAACCAATGAGCCTTCATAGAGAGTGGTGGTGACAAGGTAAGGATGTGAGGGTTGCGTCCTGCTTTCGCACTCTCTCTCAAATGTGGGATGGCAGCTTGTGAGGTCAAGAAGGTTCCTCGAACATTGACATCGAACATTAGGTCGAAACGCTTCGCTGGGGTCGATTCCGTATTGGTGAGGTTGATGGCACTTGCATTGTTGATCAAGATATCGATCCCACCGAACGTCTCGGCTGCCTGAGCGATAGCGGATTCGATCTGACTCTCATCACGAAGGTCGCATTGAATCGCTAGCGCCTCTCCCCCGGCGGCTTTAATCTCCTCTGCCGCGGAGTAAATGGTTCCGGGGAGCTTCGGATGGGGATCGGTCGTCTTGGCGGCGATGGCGATCTTCGCACCATCGGCAGCTGCTCTCAGTGCAATCGCAAGTCCGATTCCTCGTGACCCACCAGTGATGAAGATGCGCTTGCCATTGAGATCTCTTGTGATGCCCATTGTCATTGCCCCTTTCGCATCAAGAAATTCATGAACGCGCTCGTCGCTTCATCGCTTGTGAGGGCGGCCTGGAAGAGTTCACCTTCGGCTTTCATGATCACATTGAGCTTCTCGTGATCAGGGCTCTTCATTAGTTGCTTCGCTTGCATCAATGCATTGGGTGGTTGCTCTGCCACAATCGAAGCCACCTCGTGAGCGCGGGCCCGTGCATCATCCGCCACTTCATTGATCATTCCCCACTCGAGAGCCTCATGAGCAGTGAACTCTCTACCCATCAGTAACAATTCAGCTGCCCTGCGATGTCCCATGCTCTTCGGGAAGAGGAAACTCGAACCGAACTCGGGAACCAATCCAAGGTTGACGAAAGGCATGCGAAATCGCGTGGTCGGGGCGGAGTAGGCGAAGTCGCAATGCATGATCATCGTGGCGCCGATGCCAACCGCATTGCCTTGAGTCGCAGCGATGAGAACCTTGGGAAACTCGTGCGCCGCTTTGATGAACTGCCACACTTCCGATCCCTCTTCAAGTGGAGGGTTGTTGAGGAAATCAGAGATGTCATTGCCACCTGTGAAGTGATCGCCGTTGGATTGGATGACCACGACGGAAACACTCTGATCGATAGCGGCTTGATTGAGACCATCTGCTAGAGATTTGTACATGGAACGCGTGATCGCATTCATCTTCTCTGGTCGATTGAGGGTCAAGGTAGTGACGGGACCTGAGTGGCCGATGATGACGTCGCTCATGTGGCCATCCTAGGGTGCCGGCTTTAGGTCTAGGTGGCCCTTTTCATCGAATATTCGCCAGTTAGACTTGGAGTATGGAGAGGCTGACGATCCTTACTCGAGAACTCACGCCGTTTGAGCATCTTGTCGGTCAACACCTCTGTGATGGACTATCCAACGCGGCTATCGCTCGCGAAACGGCTCATTCAGAGAAGGTCGTTGAGAACACTGTCTCCCGGATGGCCAAGGCGCTAGGTATCACTTCGGGTCCTGAGATAAATACAAGGGTTCTGTTGGCGCTTGCCTATCGAGCTCATTTTGGCGATGGAGCCTTCGACAAGCTAGGCGTTGCATGCCAACACCTGGAACTTCTTCCTGATGGCACGCAACGCTGCTCGCGTCACATTGATTAGCGCTGAAGTTTTCCGGAGATGAAATCTTCGGTGCGGTCGTGCGCCACTTCATCGCTGTATTGCTCTGGAGGAGACTTCATAAAGTAACTTGATGGCGAGAGCAATGGACCGCCGATTCCGCGATCGAGTCCGATCTTCGCGCAACGAAGTGCATCGATGATGACGCCCGCCGAGTTTGGTGAATCCCATACTTCGAGTTTGTATTCGATGTTGAGTGGGACATCGCCGAAGGCGCGGCCTTCCATACGAACATAGGCCCACTTGCGATCATCGAGCCATGGAATGTAGTCAGAAGGTCCGATATGGACGTTGCGATCTTCCATCTCGTAATCCAACTGAGAGGTTACTGATTGCGTCTTCGAGATCTTCTTGGACTCGAGTCGGTCACGCTCCAACATGTTCTTGAAGTCCATGTTTCCACCAACGTTGAGTTGGTAGGTGCGATCGATATAGACACCACGATCTTGGAAGAGCTTGGTCATGATGCGGTGAGTAATGGTGGCTCCGACTTGGCTCTTGATGTCATCGCCAACGATAGGCACTCCAGCCTTAGCAAACTTCTCTGCCCAGATGGGGTCAGAAGCGATGAAGACTGGCAAGGCGTTGACGAAAGCGACCTTGGCATCGAGCGCACATTGTGCGTAGAACTTCGCCGCCTCCTCTGAACCCACAGGCAAATAGCAGATCAGGACATCAACCTTGGCATCTTTGAGCGCCTGTACGACATCGATCTCCGGCGCTGTGGACTCCGTGATGGTCTCCTTGTAATAGCGACCCAAACCATCAAGGGTCTTGCCTCGTTGAACGGTGATCCCGGTCTTGGCGACTTCGCAGAACTTGATCGTGTTGTTCTCACTCGCCCAGATCGCATCCGCAAGATCGAGTCCGACCTTCTTGGCATCGACATCGATAGCAAGGACGAATTTGATCGAGTTGATGTGATAGCCACCTACAACAGAGTGCATCAGGCCAGGGATGTCCTGATCCTCTGGTGCATCCTTGTAATAGGTCACGCCCTGCACTAAGGAGTTAGCGCAGTTGCCTACGCCAACGAGTGCAACGCGAATTTCACCGGTATTGCTCACGACGACTTCCTTTCGCTTTTGATCATCTCTTCCAACCAAGCGATCTCTCGCTCGGCCGATTCCAACGAGTGGCGACGCCACTCGATCAAGTACCGATCCATGCCGACCGGATTTCGTTCAAGATCCTCTTTGAGCAGCGCGACCTTCTCGCGAAGTCGAGTCAGTCGACCTTCCATGATCCGTACCCGATTGCTGGCTGGCGTTGGACTGAAGAAAGCGAAACGAATCCCGAAGGAATCGTCGCCCCAGGCCTCCGGCCCTGCCTCCTCTGCCATCTGCGCAAAATGCTTCTTTCCTCGCTCCGTAATCGCATAAACAATGCGAGAACGTCGCGATAGACCGCCTCTTTCACCGAGAGCGGCTTCCTCAATATCCCCACTCTCGACAAGACGGCGAAGAGCGGGATAGAGAACGGAGAATGAAAGGGCTCGAAATGGACCATAGATCGCTGCGATCCGCTTTCGAAGTTCATACCCATGGAGCGAGGTCTGTGAGAGGAGCCCTAAGAGCGCGAACTCCAGTGACTCTCCGCGCGTCTTCATGATTCTGCCCCTCGTCTGCTATTTCTTGGGTTTTCGATATATCGAAACGATATATCGAGTAGAAAACTAACTTGTGAGTAACCTGAAAGCAAATCGGCGCGCCCAATCGGCTACTTCCAAGTCGCGGTTTACCTTCGCCCTTTAGAGCGGCTCTCTTGAGAGCTTGCTTCGCTCTGGAGCCAACTCGACCGGCTTCAGCAGCCCACCCGCTACGTTAGGAGAAACCCCAGGTGAGTCTCTTCACATGGAAAATGCACGGTGATGGCAAGACCATCGCTCCAGGAGCGGTAGTCGCTCCGGATGAGCGCCTCTCATGGCCCCGTTCCATCGGTATCGGCGCACAACACATCGCTGCGATGTTCGGCGCAACATTCCTCGTCCCTCTGATCACTGGTCTCCCACCAGCTACGACCCTCTTCTTCTCAGGCGTTGGAACGATCATCTTCCTTCTACTGACGAAGAATCGAGTCCCTAGTTACCTAGGTTCATCCTTCGCATTCCTTGGTCCCATCGCCGCTGCTGTCGCAGGTGAAGGCGGAATGGCTGCAGCCCTTGGTGGCGTCGTCGCGACCGGAATCCTTCTCGCTATCGTCGGTTTGATCGTCAAGGCTGCAGGAGCCTCATGGATCAACTGGCTGATGCCTCCCGTCGTCACAGGTGCGATTGTCATGGTGATCGGCTTCAACCTCGCAAGCGTTGCCTACAACAAAGCATGGGTAGGGCCAGAGACCGTAGGACAGAACCCTGGCAACTTGCAGGTGGGACCGATGCTTGGAATCATCACATTGGTTTCCATCGCACTCATCGCTGCCCTCTCCCGTGGCTTCTTGGGACGAATCAGCATCTTCGCTGGTCTCGTCATCGGTTACCTCGTCGCCCTCTTCATGGGAGATGTCAATACTGATGGAATCAAGGCAGCGAAGTGGGTCGCACTTCCTGACTTCACTTCACCTACCTTCAATCTCAATGCCATCTTGCTCTTCGTGCCTGTTGTACTCGTCCTCATCGCAGAGAACGTTGGACACGTCAAAGCCGTCGCAGCGATGACCGGTCAGAATCTTGATGACCAGATGGGTAATGCACTCCTCGGTGATGGACTTGCAACCACACTCGCCGGTGTTGGTGGAGGTTCGGGAACGACCACTTATGCTGAAAATATCGGTGTCATGGCTGCTACTCGCGTTTACTCGACAGCTGCCTATTACATCGCTGGCGTCGGCGCCATCTTGCTCTCACTCTCTCCCAAATTTGGAGCTGTATTGAGCGCTACTCCAGCTGGTGTCCTTGGAGGCGCAAGCGTTGCACTCTTCGGAATGATCGGCATCTTGGGCGCAAAGATTTGGATCGAATCAAAGGTCAACTTCGCAGATTCAACCAACATCCTCGTCGCCGGTTCGGCAGTCATCATCGGTATCGCTGATGTCTCATTTACCTGGGGCGACTACACCTTCAACGGAATCATCAATGCAACTGTCGTTGCCGTGGTCGGCTATCGCGTACTCCATGCAATCGCTGCAAACCGAGGAACCACTCTCGATAAGTAAGCACTTCCACGTTGACCGTGGATGAGCTCAAGAGCCCCCTCTGCTTACGTCTTAGGGGGCTCTTCCCTTTCCGCCTCAAGGAATAAACCCCTGGGAATCAACCTCGGGGAATTCACTTTAGGGAGTTCACTTCGTGTCTCTCATCAGGAATGTCGGTGGCACAGTGAAGAATTGCTCGGGTACATATTCAAATGTGCCGGATTGATTCGGCCGCTCGAGAGGTAGAAGTTAGATGGCAAACAACGGAACGAAGAAAGCTCGCGAATTCATCTCCCCAAGTGATCTGACATTCTCATGGAATGACTGTCATCGATGTCTCTGGCTCTATTACAACTATGGCGTGAAGAATCCAACGTTTCTGCCATTGGTTGGTGACCTAGCCGATATGCAGGAGCGCTACTTCGATGGTGCGTCATCGCACCATATGGATCCGGGGATTCCCAAGGGCAAGGTCCTAGATCGCGGGAAGTTCGTCGTCTCCAAGCCGATCGAGATCGATGGAGTTCCGAGCAAGTATGCGATCAGAGGAAAGTACGACATCTTGATGGAGTTCGAGGACGGGAGCTATGGCGTCATCGACTGTAAGTTCCAAGCGCGAGATACCGATAAGAGTGACTTCTATGCTCCGCAATTGGAGGCCTACGCATTTGCGCTAGAGAACCCTGCCCAAGGCGAGCCACGGAGAGTAAGCGCACTGGGGCTCTTCGTATGGTCGTTGGTAACCCCTCGTGGAAATGCAGATACCGGTTTTGGTCTCCAACTCAAGAGCACGTGGCGCCCCATTGAAAGGAATCCTGAGGCGCTACAGAGCCGACTCTCGGAATTCATCACAATGCTCGCTGCCCCGATCAAAGCAGCGCAAGGTTGCGAGCATTGTCGCTACATCTCGGATCGACGCGAGATCCTAGGGAACGAGTAGCCGCCTACTCCTCATCATCGGTGACCGGTTCGCCTTTGGCGATCTTTTCCTTCGCAACAGTGGCATAGACATCCACATACTCTTGCCCAGAGAGACGCTGCAACGTTGCCATGATCTCGTCAGTGACTCGCCGCAAGACGAGTGGGTTATCTGAATCTTCAACATTGGAGAAATCGAGCGGTTCACCAAAGACCATCGAGACCTGACGCAACTTAGGGATCACTCGCCCCGTCGGTTGAATCTTGTCGGTGTTGAACATCGCAACCGGCACGATCACAGCTCCGGACTCGATCGCCAATCGAGCTACGCCTGTTCGTCCTCTATAGAGACGACCATCAGGACTGCGCGTTCCCTCAGGGTAGATGCCGAGGCAATCTCCTTCGTTCAAGACACGAAGCCCTGTATCTATCGCTGCTTCGCTGCGAGTTCCACCTGATCGATCGACCGGAACTTGGCCCAGAGCGTGAAAGGTGATCTTCTTGAGGAATCCTTTGATGCCTGGCGATGTGAAGTACTCGCTCTTGGCTAGGAACGTAACCTTCCTTGGCACCACTAACGGCATGAAGATCGAATCACTGAACGAAAGGTGGTTGGAGGCGATGATCACCGGTCCTACCGTCGGTACGTTGCGAAGTCCAGTCACCTTTGGGCGGAAGAGGATCATGAGTATCGGCGAGAGAAATGCCTTCAAGAGCGTGTAAGCCATCACCGTTGGACTCAACGGCGATGCACCTTTCATCTCACTCATCATCATCCTCCCGACTTCCTGCGAAGCACTAATGTTACTGCTATGCCTTTGCGCTGGGGAATCCTCGCTCCCGGATCTATCGCAGGTGTATTCATGCGAGACCTCAACATCCTCGATCCCTCGCATCAAGAACACCAGGTCGTTTCCGTAGGCTCACGAGATACTGTTCGCGCTGCGCAATTTGCAGCAGAGTTCGATATTCAAAATCACGGAAGTTACTCACAAGTTCTTCAATCCGAAGAAGTCGACGTCGTCTACATCGCCAACGTGCAGTCAGCGCACTTTGAAACCGTCATCGCAGCTCTCGATGCAGGTAAGCATGTGCTCTGTGAGAAACCTTTTGCCTTGAATAGCAAGCAAACCCAGATGATGTTCGAACGTGCACGAGAGAAGAACCTATTCCTGATGGAAGCGATGTGGACGCGATTCCTTCCCCACATCATCAAAGTCCTCAGACTGATCGATGATGGCGCGATCGGCGAAGTACGTTATCTCTTGGCGGACCATGGTCAGTGGGTCTATCGGAAGGTGAATCATCGTTTACTCGATGCCGAAAAGGGCGGTGGCGCACTTCTCGACCTTGGCGTCTATCCGATCACCCTTTCGCACTTGATCCTCGGAAGGCCATCGGCAATCAGGGCGCAGGCTCATTTCACTTCAGGTGGCGTCGACCGAGATGTTGCAATGATCTTCGACCATGCAACAGGTGCGACATCACTGCTTCATACGACCTTAGATAGCGTTACAGCAACTCGTGCCACTATCGCTGGAACATTGGGAAGAATCGAGATCGATCGCAGTTTCTATGCACCAACCGGCTTTACACTCTTCGGTCATGACGGATCAACGATGCGATATGAGAATCCGCTCAATGAGCCGGGTTACGTCGGTCTAGGCGAACAAGTCGGTGAAGTTGCTCGATGTATCTCTGCGGGAGAGATCGAATCTCCTATGAGGCCCCATCGCGATACTGCAGAGGTCATGGAGATCTTGGATCAGGTACGAGAGTCGATCGGTCTACGCTATCCGGGCGAGGTCAGCGACGCCGACGATGCCAGCGTCATTTCCTAATCTCGCTGCCACGATCTTTGCCATGGGGTGTGAAGTTCGCATAGGCGAATGTTTGTTGAAACTTGCACGTATCGGATCGAGCAAGATCTCCCCCGCATCGACGACACCTCCGCCAATGACGACCACTTCAGGATCAATGACAGAGGAAAAGCCAGAGATCGCATAGCCAAGCCACTCTCCGATCTCGTTGAATGCTGCCAGAGCGATCGGATCCCCATCCTTCGCGGCCGCTGTTATATGTGGTCCTTGAATGCCGTCGACCTGACCGTCACCCATCGCCAATATCTTCGATCCTAGATTCGGCGTGCTCTCGATCGCTCGCCTGACATAACGACGAAGCGCATTCCCTGAGGCATATTGTTCGAGGCAACCTCGCATTCCACAGCCACATATTTCGCCGTTGGGAATCACCGGAACATGACCCATCTCGCCAGCAGTTCCAAACGCTCCGATCAAGAGTTTGCCATCGATGACCAAACCGCCACCGATTCCGGTTCCAACAGTGATCATCACCATCGGATTGGCTTCTTTTCCCGCGCCGAAACGGAACTCACCCCAGGCAGCACAGTTGGCATCATTCTCAAGATGAATCGCAAGCCCTGTTGCTCGCTCCAATTCGTCGTGAATCGCGAGGCCTTTCATATTCGCGATATTGGGATTCGTCTCCATCCGCTTGCGATCCTTGGAGATGAACCCAGCAAGAGAGACACCTACGGCATCAACTGAATGTCTGCTCGCCAATTCCTTGGCAACATCGGCAATTCGATCGACCGTGGCTAGGCCACCTTCGTGTGGAGTCTCCCGTCGCTCTCGATCGATGATCTCTCCTGCAGGGTCAACGACGCCACCAATGATCTTGGTCCCACCGATATCGATACCGATCGCTAGATCACTCACAGTAATTAGCCCTCAGCGCGGGTTTTGAGTTTCGTCAACTCCTGTTGGATCGTTGCTTGTTCTTGTTTCTTTCGCATGATGTCAGGAACCGGCATCGAGAGGTCCACCTTGAGTTGATAGGTGACCTCGCAACTCTCATCGTCGATCGACTTGATCGAGAAGATCCCGCTCATCTCAGTCAACAAGTTCGCTTCCTCCATAGTGAAGGAGATCTCTCTGGGTGCCTTGCTCCAGTCATAATCGAGCGACACTCGATCCTTGAGAACACCAGCTTCAACCTTCATAGTCGCCTTGGTCGGGTTGCCTGACGGATCGCTCTCGGAGACCTCCACCGACTTGATGCTTGCTGACCATGAGGGGTAGCTAGAGAGATCCTTGAGAATCTCGAAGATGGCCTCTGCTGAGGCATCGATGGTGATGGAACCAGATGAATATTCGCTCATGGCGCGAAGGTTACCGAAGAGTTAGGTCCACCTGCGCCCCTCTCCCTTTTTCTGCTCACCCCCGCTACCTTTTCCCCATGACTTCACCAAAGACTGAATTCACAACGATGGCCATCGTCCCGCCAGCGACGACGGGCAACCTGACCAATCTCGTCGCAGAACGAGCATGGTTCGAGCCAGAGCGAGTGATGCTCTCGAGACCACTTGGCGATGGTTGGCAGAAGGTCTCCGCGAAAGAATTCGAAGCGGAGGTGCGAGCAACTGCGAAAGGTCTGATCGCGTCAGGCATCCAGCTTGGCGATCGTGTCGCAATCATGGCGCGCACTCGATACGAGTGGACGATCCTCGATTTTGCAATCTGGTACGCCGGTGGTTCCGTCGTTCCTATCTATGAAACTTCTTCTGCCGAGCAAGTCGACTGGATCATGAGTGATTCAGGTTCTGTAGCGATCATCGTTGAGACTCCAGCTCTCAAAGAACTCGTCACACCTGTTCTCAAACCGCAGGTGAAGAATCTCTGGACCATGACCGAGAATGTCCTCTCTCAACTTGCCTGGGCGGGAAGAGATGTCGCTGACTCCTTGGTAGATGAACGACGAAATGCACTTACCCCGGAGACGCTTGCGACTCTGATCTACACCTCAGGCACGACTGGAAAACCCAAAGGTGTTCAGTTGACCCATGGAAACTTCTTGGCTGAGTGCGGAAATGTCGTCGCGGGAGCAAGTGATCTCTTCCTCAAGCCGGGTGGATCTACTCTCCTCTTCCTACCTGTAGCGCACGTCTTCGGTCGCATGGTTCAAATCGGCGCCGTCTCAGCAGGACTTCACTTGGCGCATTGCAGTGACCCTGTGGGCCGCCTCCTTCCGGATCTCGCTTCATTCAAACCAACATTCGTCCTGGCCGTGCCTCGCATCTTCGAGAAGGTCTATAACGGAGCTGAAGCGAAAGCCGATGCCGCTGGTAAAGGTGCGATCTTCAGGAAGGCTGCGGATGTGGCGATCGCATATAGCGAGGCGCTTGATACCGGCAAGATGTCGCCTGGTTTGAAGATCAAACACGCGCTCTTTGACAAGCTCGTCTTCTCAAAGATTCGCCACACGCTCGGCGGTCGTGTCGAAGCTGCGATCTCAGGTGGCGCTCCGCTCGGTGCACGACTTGGCCACTTCTTCCGTGGCGCTGGAGTGCGAGTTCTTGAAGGTTATGGCCTTACCGAGACCACTGCGGGCGCAACCCTCAATCTCACCTCATCACATCGAGTCGGATCTGTCGGTCGTCCGATTCCTGGTACCACCATCAAGATCGCAGATGACGGAGAAGTCTTGATCAAGGGCGCGATCGTGATGCGAGGTTATTGGCAGAACGATGCAGCCAACAGTGAGGTGCTCACCTCAGATGGCTACTTCCACTCGGGAGATCTTGGAAAGCTCGATGATGAAGGCTTCCTCTACATCGTGGGCCGAAAGAAGGAATTGATCGTCACATCAGGTGGAAAGAACGTCGCCCCTGCAGTCCTTGAGGATCGCCTACGTGCACATCCATTGGTCAGCCAGTGCATGGTCGTTGGCGATAACCAGCCCTACATCGCTGCCCTTGTCACCATCGATCAAGATGCACTCAAGACCTGGATCACCGCCAACAAGAAGGACGGTGCGACATTGGCGGAATTGGTCAACGATCCAGATCTGATCGCAGTGATCCAGACGGCGGTCGATGAAGCGAACAAGGCAGTCAGCCGCGCTGAATCGATTCGAAAGTTCACGATTCTTCCCGTTGATTTCACGATCGCTGGCGGACACCTCACTGCGAAACTCTCAGTGAAGCGACATGTCGTAGCAAAGGAATTTGCTGCGGAGATCGAAGAGCTGTTTGCCTGATTTCGTCCCTTCAGACGAATCTCCTCGTCACGAGCGATTACGAATCGCTCGTGACCTTCATGACACCTTCGCACAGACCTTGGCGGGGATCGGATATGCCCTCGATGCCGTCATCGCTGATGAGACGCTCACTCCTCGCATCAAACGAGAGTTACGCACCATTCGCCTCGATCTATCGGGGTTGTTACGAGAGTTACGCGACGAGATCTTGGCGCTACGCCATGAGAGTGAATCCAACTCTGAGAGCCCGATTGAAGATTGGCTTCGTGACCGGCTGAACATTGGGATTGGCTGGTCTCGCGGTGGCTTTGAGTACCAAGCGATACCTTCGCCACAGGATCTCGGTTATCTGCTCCTGGAATTGATCACCAATGGAATCAAACACCAAGGAGTCACTGCGATTGAAGTCTTGGAAACAAACTCATCGCTCACTGTGAGATTCACTGACCGAGATAGCACAAAGACCAAGAGTCACCTTTCATCTGAGGCAGTGCCGACATTCGGTCGAGTCGGAGTCCTCGAAAGAGCGATCCGGATCGATGCGCGATTAGATGAAGCAGAAGACGGGTTCACTCTCCAATGGCAGAGTTGAACGCTCTTCGAGTCCTCGTCGTCGATGATCACGCCGTGGTTCGGGAAGGCGTGGCACAAGCGCTCACTCGCGCCCGAGGCGAGACCCTAATCTCACATGCGGCCTCGTTCGCTCAGGCTCAGTCACGACTTGCTGTAGAGGAATTCGACGTTGCGGTGATCGACATCCATCTTGAAGATAACTCAGGGTTGGAGCTCGTGCTTTGGATTCGAGAGATCTCGCGCACGATGGGCATCATCGTCTTCTCCATGCATTCCCATCCGGAATACATATTGGCTGCCATGGATAACGGCGCATCCGGATTCCTGGAGAAGAGCGCACCCATCGGAGAGCTCATCGACATGATCGAACAAGCTGCGAAACATCCACTCCTCTTTCAATGTCATGACCTTGCAAGAGCGCTCAGCTATAGGAGATCAAAGACCACATTGACAGCGCGAGAGCTAGAAATCCTTCACCTCTTGCCCTCTGGAGATACATACACCGAGCTTGCCGATCGTCTCTTCATCAGCGAGAGCACGCTCAAATCGCATCTGCAATCGATCTATCGAAAACTCACGGCACGAAATCGTCTTGAAGCGATCAATGAAGCAAGGCAGCTTGGAATTCTTCCGCCCATCGATCCCAATTCCAGTGGGATCTGACCCACTCTCGACCCTTCGCCCCCATAGCCTTGCTTCGAGCAGGGTCACGAAGAAGTTCGCCGCACGCTTTGGCAATCGCATCAATATCGTTGCCATCGACAAGGAGTCCGGTCTGACCATCAATGAGAGCGTCAGGAGCGCCGCCAGATCGCCCGACAATGACTGGGAGGGCGCAACTACTCGCTTCAAGATAGACGATACCCAAACCTTCAACTTCCAACCCGGCGAGACGATCGCGTGATGGCATCGCGAAGATCTCTGCGAGGGAGAGATAGAGAGGCAGTTGATCGAGTTGAATCCTTCCAACGAAGGTAACTGCATCGCGAAGGTCGTGCTTCTCAACCAATCCTTCTAGATGGCCCTGATACGGTCCCGTGCCAACGAGTAAGAGATGCAGGTCGGGAAATTCTTTCCTAAGTCTCGGTAATGATTCGATGAGTCGATCCTGACCCTTGCGATGGACCAATCGACCCACGGAGATGATGATCCGCTTATCGAGAAGAAGGAGCGTTTCTCGTAACGATTCGAGTTGGGACTTTTCTTCAGTCGGCTTGAAGATTTCGATATCGATACCCGGCGCAATCTGAACCAACTTCTCTCGATCCCGTGGCCGCAAACCTCGTGCGATCTCACGACGCGTGTACTCGGCGAGATAGCCGATCCCATCGAGTGATCTACCCATAATTCTGATCAGAAGTGAAAATGGTGGGATCTTCGCCCACCAGACTTCATGGCCATGCGTAAGGGCAAAACTCCGTAACGCTTGGTGCCTTCGCTTGAGGATAGGCATCATCAACGCAAGCGGGGCAGCTGCACCAAACCAAAGATGCGTGATTCTCTCTTCTGCGATCACCGTGAGGATCTGACGAATGACGCGCGGTGTTGGTAGCAAAATGGAGGATCTATCTCGAATGACTCTGGTTCCATGACGGGTGAGCCAAGTTTCGTCATAAAGCTCTGTCTCACTCTGTTTCGATGTGTAGACCATCGTAGAACCGTGAGTCATGCGCTCCAAGAGGCCTATGACGAAGGTTTCTATTCCACCCGCGCGCGGACCAAAATCATTGGTGACAAGTAGGACTCTTGCGTTAGAGGCGTCGGGCACCAACGTATGGCTTTCGTCCGAACCAGGAGCTGAAGGTTGCTACTTGGACCTTCGCTCCCGGCCTTGGTGCGTGAACCATTCGATTTCCACCGATGAAGATTCCGACATGGGATATCGGGCGTCCGAAGAAGATCAAATCGCCAGGTTGGAGCGCACTACGAGCAACGCTCTTGCCACGATTGAACTGAAGGCGTGATGAGTGAGGCAGCGAGACTCCCGCCGCTTGATAGGCGCGCATGGTCAAACCACTGCAATCCCATCGCGTTGGTCCCGCCGCTCCAAAGACGTAGTTGTCGCCGAGTTGAGCGAAGGCGTATTTGAGTGCAACTCCAGCTCTACCCGAGACCGATCTCACTCCTTTTGCCGCCGCAATGGATTTCTTTTGAGTCGCATCCTGCTCTTTCTTGTTGAGAGCCTCGAGGCGAGCGCGATCTTCCTTGCGCAGTTTCTTCAGGAGCGCCTCTGCTTCCTTGAGCTTTGCTTGCGCGAGGGTTGCCTGCTTTCGATATCTCGCTTCAGTAGCGGCCACGATCTTGACCTTCTGACTGACTGTGATGGAGGTAGCCTCAAGTCGTTGCTTTGCGACAGCGAATTTTCGAAGCTGCTGAGCCTTTCGCCTCGTGACCGCTTCGAGAGATCCCGCGGCTGAGAGATAGAGCGTTGGGTCCTTGGAGAAGAGCAGTTCTAGAGAATCCGAGAGGCCGCCATTCATATATTGCGACGTAGCGATAGCTCCTAGCGATTGGCGAAGACGATCGAGAGATTCTTTCTGATCCTCTTCTTCTGCTTGAACGGAAGAGAGCTGGCGCTTGAGAGTTGCTAGCTGCACTTTCGCAGCCTGAGCGCCCTCTGCAGCCTCTGCCGCATCCTCCTGGAGCATGATCACTTGTGCTCGGACTTCCTCAAGAGTTTGCTTCGCTGATGCGGGGGCGATGAGCGAGAAGGAAAGTGCAGCACTCAAAGCCACGGCTAGGAGTCGAACTCGGACTTTCCTTAGAAGCATGCGGCGCAGGGTAACCGGCAACGCATCAGACTCTCAATCCGAGAGGGTCGAGTTGAGCGTGATTCAGCCGAAATTCACAGGTAAGAAGCGCATCGGAGGCACCATACCTCGCGACGAGAGGAGGGCAATCGCTTGATCCGTCTCATCGCTTCCGCTTGTCGCTACCTTTCGCGCTGAGGCCGCCAAGGAGTCGACCGAGATGATGACCGACACCACGCAGTCATTGCATGCTTCATTCTCAAGGAGAGTCGGGTCATAAAGTGCACAAGATTCGCAATCGATAATCATGGCTCGAAGACTAGATTTGACCACTGACATGGCTTCCACCGATTCACCCCCCAGAGGCGGTTCGATACCGAGTGTTCCACCCCAGGTTGAGGTCATCGCCTCGCTCCTGATCGATCCTCGAGGCAGGGTCAGCCAGGATGGCACTTCCCGACCTTTGAGTTCGCCGCTCGATCACGACCGCTTTCTTGCGCTCCGCAAGTGGGGTTCCTGCATCGTGGTTGGTGGTCGCACCTTCCAAGCAGAGTCCTATGAGAGATCCCGACTACCGGTTGAAGTCTTCTCGCGATTCTCGAGAGAGGTCGAGTCCTGGCCGGAAGAAATTGAGCGCCTCAAAGCGAAACATGGCAGACATATCCTCATCGAAGCTGGCCCTGGCTTGCTCCATCAACTCCTCGATGCAAATCTCATCGATCGTCTCTATCTGACCCGCACCGATCGCCTCAGCTCAGATCCAGAGAGCCCTCGCTTTGATCTGAACCGATTAGAACGTTCGATGAAGTGCATCGACTCTCTTCGTCATGGCGAAGACCTTTTCGAGATCCATCAAAAGATCCAATCAACCTAGAGCGATCGTCGCGACCCCGGTCACTGCAGCAAAGACACCGAGGTACTGGACCCGATGAAGTCGTTCATGGAGAATTCCAAAGGCCAAGAGAGCAGTGACGATCGGAAAGAGTGACCCGAGAACGATAGCGATCGAGACCAATCCCTCCGTCGTTGCGATACCTAAAGTGAGATTTGCGAGGAAATCGGCGATTCCAACAAAGACAAGCGCCGGAATGTCACGCTTGGAAAAGCCACCAGTTGTCTTGAAATAGATGGCGAGCAAGATGACAACGGTCACAGAGGCGATACGCATCGAAGTCATTGTCAATAGTGGCTCGCTCTCCGAGCCACGCCACATGAAAGTCAACGAGATTCCAAAGAAGAGAGCTGCAGATACGCCCAGCAGGATTGGCCTAAAAGTTGCACCTTTCAATTCAGGGCCACTAGCAAGAAAGGCTCCCGTCAACGCAATCATCATTCCTACGATCTGAGTTGATGTCGCGCGCTCTCCACCGATGTAAGCGATGACAAGCGGAACCAGAGCCGATAGTGAACTGATGGGGGCGACCACGCCCATACGCCCGGTAGCGAGCCCCGAGTAGAGCGAGATCAAACCTATGAATCCAGCGAGTCCCGCAATGACACCCGATATGAAGTAGCCATCGAAATCAAGTGAGGGGGCTTGATATGCCCCAGTGATGAGGACGATCGAGGTGGCGAAGATGAGTCCGAAAACTTGCGATAAGCCAGTGACGGCGAGCGCCTTATATCTCTTTGAAAGATTTCCACCCAGAAAATCAGAAGTTCCCCAGAGGAGGCTGGAGAGAAGAGCGAGGAGCGAAGCCACGAGAGTTGAGCCTACACGCGCCTCCCCCAGTTAAGTGGTCAAGACTTCTACCCTTCTCATATGAGGTCTCTTATGAGGAAACGATCATGATCAAGGAATTCTTCGAAGAGTTCAAGGATCGAATGCTCTCCCTCGAAGTGCGCAACGAGATCATCTTGGAAGAAGTTCCACCACCGACAAAACTCGCTCCCTTTGCCTTCGCTGTTACCGCGGATATTCCACTCAGCGATGATGACGACGATTACGCGACGGGGCGATTCGTCCTATTGGCGGACCCGGAGTACAAAGAGGCTTGGCAGGGAGAGTTCAGAGCCGTCACCTTCGTTCGTGCTCCCATTGAAGATGAGATGGCCGCTGACCCGTTACTCAATGATGTCGGATGGAGCTGGCTCGAAGACGCACTCACTCGAGAGGATGCAAAAGCCATTGCCCTGAGTGGGACCGTTACTCGTGTTGCCAGTAAGTCATTTGGT